>ENA-ORVC01000334-ORVC01000334.1-human-gut-metagenome-genome-assembly--contig:-NODE-334-length-52270-cov-10.532165_pt1 | contig 52270 bp, 33 predicted proteins | sample MGYA00242092_ERZ509234 | MGnify/ENA primary metagenome ERZ509234 (study PRJEB26280, sample SAMEA2338800) | human gut metagenome | biome: human gut; feature: human-associated habitat; material: faeces... | reverse complement strand
TAGGGAAAGATTGGAAAAAATGTATGAAGCAGGCTCCTCTCCAATGCCAGCTCTTTTCTATTGCCAGCTCTTTTCTATCCCTTTATGCCAGTGGATGCAATACCTTCCACGTAATATTTCTGAAGAAATACGAACATCAGCAGCATGGGGATTGCCGATATGGTCAGGGACGCCATAATTGCTCCATAGTGTATTGGCTTTGAGCCAAAGAACGTCTGGATGGCCAGCTGGATTGTCCTCATGTCCTCCCCTGTGACCACCAGCATGGGCCACATGAAATCATTCCAGTGGGCCACGAAGTCCAGAATGAATATGGTGGCGTACACCGTGCCTGAGATAGGCATTACAATGGTAAAAAATGTTTTGATTGGGCCGCAGCCGTCTATGGCCGCCGCTTCCAGCAGGTCATCGGGAATGTCTAAGAAGAACTGACGGAACATGTAGACAGAGAAGCATTTCCCCACAAAGGGAACAATCAGTCCGGCCCAGGTATTCACCCAGCCAAGGCTGGCAACCTCCTTGTAAAGGGGCAGCATGATAGCCTCCATGGGAAGCACCATAAGGCTGATGACCACTGTCAGCAGCAGCTCCTTTCCGGGAAAATCGAATTTTGCCAGGGCATATCCGCAGACAGAATTGACCGCCAGGTCCAGGATAACAATGACAAACACATAGAACAAGCTGTTGAGGATGAATTTCATCATATTCACCCTGGTAAACACCTCAACATAATTCCCAAGGGCAGCCGCTGTGGGCCAGAACGTCCTGATGGTGCTCATGTCGGAGAATATCTGAGCCTCCGGTTTCAGGGACGCGGCAATCATCCACAGGAGCGGCGATACAAAAATCAGGGCGACAATTGCATTTCCGCCATAAAACAAAACGCGCTTCAGAATATCTTTTTCCTTTAACCCCATGATTCTCCCTCCTTAATCTGCCTTGATGACCCGCTTTAACATCTGCGACATGGTTACCACTATGACAAAGAATACGGTTGCCACGCTGCAGGCATACCCGAAATTCCTGCTCTGGAAGCCCTGTTCATAGATGTAATACACAAGGGTCCTGGTAGAGTTCTGGGGACCGCCCTGGGTCATGACATAGGGCTGCGTAAACAGCTTCATGGCCTGAATCATAGTGATCATGACAACGTACTTAATGACATTTTTAAGCCCCGGAAGGGTCACATACAGGAACTTCTGGAAAGCGCCCGCACCGTCAATGGACGCCGCTTCATACTGGTCTCCCGGTATGGCCTGAAGTCCTGCCAGGAAAATCATCATCTGATACCCTGCCGCCTGCCAGGCCGACATGAAGATAATGGAATTCATGGACGTCTTGGGGTCTGTCAGGAAACCGCAGGGGGCAAAGCCCAGCTTTGTGAGAAATGCGTTCAGAAGTCCTGTGCTGGGATTGGGATTGTACAGCACGCTCCAGAGGATGGCAACCACCACCATGGAAGTGATGTTGGGGCTGAAATAGGCTGCCCGGAATATGGATACTCCCTTTCTCCTGGATGAAATCAGCAGGGCTAAAAGCAGGGCCAGAATACACTGGAAGGGAACTACCACCACCGTAAAGTAGATGGTGTTTACCAGGGATTTCTTAAAGTCCCTGTCCCCAAAAAGCTCCACGAAATTGTCCAGTCCGCAGAATTTAATCTTATCCGGCCTGAGGATATTGTAATCAGTAAATGCATAGCGGACCGTTGAAACAGCGGGCAGTATGAGAAACGCTGCCAGCAGCAGCACCGCCGGAAGGATGAACAGGAACGCCGCCCGCCTTTCATGGACCTTATTCTTAGTACCATACTTCATGATATACCTCCTTTCCTTTTTTAAGGGAAGGGGGAGCATCGTCCCCCTCACCATTACTCCGCGTAGTTCTTCTGGTAGTTGGAATCAAAATCAGCTGCCAGCTGGTCTAAGGACTCTTTTACATCCGCGCCCGTGAACATGTTCATCATGGCCTCTGAGAATCCGGGTGACAGCACGGTATAGCCGGGTGTTCTGGGTCTGGGATGGCCCGTATTCAGTGACTGCTCCTTAAAGAGGGAACGGGGATATTCGTTGTACTCTGTCAGCGTGTCATAGCTGGATGCCCTGGTGGGAAGTTTTGCTACGGCCTGGGCATAGGAGGTCACATTTTCCTCATTCATCAGATAGGAGATAACAACGCCCGCGGCTTCCTCGTCCGCATTCCTGGTGATGCAGGCAGCCCAGTCCCCGGTAGGCGATGTGTTTATGCCGCCATTGTCAGCCACAGGAAAGTATGTAACGCCCCAGTTCAGGTCCGGGAAGGACTGCTCCAGGGTGGCCACTTCCCAGGAACCGCCCAGCATGGTTGCGCATTTTCCATTGTGGAACTCCTGCTTCATGGGGTCTATATTGGCATATCCATCCTGAATCAGGCTGTTGAGGAAATTGGCTGCCTGAATTCCTTTTTCACTGTTCACGTAGCCGTCTGCCTTGGAACCGTCCTCGCTTACAAAGTCAGTGCCGTTGGAAATCCAGAACTGCTCCAGCACATAGGGCAGCCCCTCTCCCTTATCCATGATAATGTTGGTTCCTGCCACGCCGCTGGTGGTCAGCTTACCGGCAATATCAGCGAATTCAGACCAGGTCAGGGCATCCTCCATCTTATCCGGCATGGTGATGCCGGCCGCGTCTGTCATATCTTTATTGTAGTACAATGCCACGGAACTCTCAGTGGCTCCCAGGGCGTACAGCTTTCCGTCATAGGTTCCCTGCACCTTGATGGATTCCACGAAATCACTCAAATCCTCCTCTGTAAAATAGGCGTCAATGGGTACGATGATTCCGTCCGCCGCGTAATTGGATATGTTGGGACCGTCCACAAACAGAATGTCAGGCAGGTCGTTGCTTGTCACGGCCGCGTTGATTTTATCCTCGTAGGCATAGGAATCCGCCCTCACGATGGCCTCCCTCTTAAGCTCGATTTCTCCCTTGTGTTCTTCATTGAACGCATTGATTTTTTCAACCCACCATGCTTCAATGGCCGGTTCATCCGTGGGACTCCAGATGGTCACCATCTTAGCCCCGTCGCTGTTGGTCCTGCCTCCCCCTGATTTGGAACTGCCGCCGCAGCCGCTCAGTGCGGATGCCGCCAAAACCACTGCCAGTGTCATACATGCCAATTTCTTATTCTTCATAACCAATCTCCCTCTCTTCATGATTTATGGCTCCAGATGGACTCCATGGTCCATACCTCCAAACGATTCAGACTTCCGGCCGAAAAATCCGCCTCCAGATGCCCCTCTGTGCTGTCCTGGTAAAACAGCTTGGTGCCCGCGGCTTCGCCGTGGTTTAAGTAAACCTCCGCCACCCTCCGGTCCATAAAAATCTCCACATAGCGGACTCCGCCGACATCAGACGGAAAGCAAATCTCTTTCACTTCCTTCCTGGTGGATACCAGGCTTGTCACTCCTTTTTTCCGCTCCAGATACAGGGCGTCATTTCCCTCCCTTGCAAGGGTCACAAGGAAATCCTGGTCATCGCCAAGTTTGATTTTTACAAAAAACGAGTTGCCCGGAACATGCACAGGCGGGATATGCTCTCCTTGAATCTCCGGGGCTGCCGCCTGATTATCCGCCTGATTTCCAGAGGAATTTCCTGTTGAATTTCCGGCCCAATTTCCTGTCGAATTTCCGGTCAAATTCCCTTCCTGCCCGCAGCCATCCTTTTCAATCTGTCCTGACACCGCGAATATACGGTCCTTCAGCAGTCCGTAACATTCCTTTACCGGTTCCGTGAACAGCCTGCCATGCTCCATGTGCAGTTCCCTTGGAAGGGAAAAACTGCCGCAGGCTCCTCCCGGCTTAACGCGGTGTTCACCGTAAAAATCAGAAATCCACCCTATGGCAATCCTTCTGCCACTGTGTTCAAAGCTCTGCACAGCATAGAAGTTGCTCCCAAAATCATACCACTGCTGGTATTCTGTCTTAAACCTGCCCCCGTCAAAGGTGCCGGTATAGCACCGCGTCATCTGATACCGGCCGGCCTCATCGCGGTGGCACATCCATGCGCCTGCGGCCACATATTTCCCATCCAGTTCAAAAAAGTCCGGACACTCAAAGGTCCTGATTCCCGGCTCGTGCTCCTGTAAGAGAGGGCCTTTAAAGAGCCACCTTCCGCCCTCCCGGACATACAGCAGGATGGACGGCACACCGTCCAGGCTGGAGCCCAATACCATATAGTCCCTGCCTTCCGCCCGTTGTACCTTGGGGTCCCTGAAATCAAAGGAGGCTCCTTCCGGTCTTTCAGTGATGCATGGGCGCTCCTTTTCCACATGGATGCCGTCCCTGCACACGGCCTCTGTCTGCCATTCCCTGGTTTCCTCACCGTCCTCCTGCGGACCATGGTGCCGTGTCAGATACAGATGCATCTGTTCCCCTTCCACCTGGGCGCTTCCCGAAAAAGCCCCTCCCTTGTGTTCCTTATCCCTCCACAGGCCGGGCTGAGGTTCCAGGACATAGGGCATATGTGTCCAATGCAGCAAATCCCGGCTCACCGCATGGCCCCAGTACATGTCATTCCATTCCTGCCCAAAGGGATTGGACTGGTAGAACAGATGATAATATCCCTTGAACCAGCAGAGCCCATTGGGATCATTTACCCAGTTCATAAAAGGATTAAAATGATACTGCTCCCTTACAGGAGTATCATACCATTTTCCCAGTTCCATTTCATCACCGCTGTCCGGGTCCAGGAACCTTATCCCCCGCTCCATCAAATCTGGTCCTCCGCTCAGATACATCTGGATGAGACCAACCCCTTTATACCTGATGCGGTATGTACCGTTCTGGGGAAGGGCCAGCTGTACCAGGCGGTACCAGTCGTCATTCATGTGAACCTGCTGTTCCTTTCCTCCGGGTCCTTCCAGGCAGATCCATCCATCCCTGTCATCTGACTTTTCAGCAAATATGCAGATGGATTCGTATTCCCCGCTGTCAAATTCCAACATCCACATCACCTCCCCTTATCCTGTCTGTGTCTATTTTTCCTATATGGAACCCGTTCCATATCCACACTATAGTACTATTAGATTAGTATGTCAATATTTTTTTGTAAAAATGTGCAAAAATAGTGCACAATACACAGTTTTTTACTCTGTATATTGTGCACTATTTTTATTCTTTTTCCAATTACCGTATTTGTCGTTCTCAGGCATCCTCTGTGCTCTTTGTGGAACGTTTTATACCGTTCCACCTTTTTGTATGGAAACAGGCAGAATTTGTTCCATCTCTACTTTTTTACCATCCAACAGGTCCATCATGGTATCCACACAGGCCGTTGCCAGTCCCGGTATATCCTGCGCTATACTGGTAAGCTTGGGGGTAAACAGCCGGGTCATGTCAACTGCGTCATAACCAACGATATGGAGTTTCTCCGGAACCTTCACGCCTCTCTGGTTTGCTATGTTAAGGCAGTAGAGGGCTCCTATATCCGTAGTAAACACCCCGTCAATATCCCGGTAAATATCCATGTACTGTTCCATGATACGGCAATAGTAATCATATTCCATCATATTCCAGGCCATTTCAATGGTTTTCACAGATGCCCCATTTTCCTCCATGACCTGCTTAAATTCCTGATGCCTGTCATTGGAAGGCGTATGAACGCGGAAGGAACCGCCAAAGTTCAGCACGTTCCTGCAGCCCGCATCCAAAAGAAGCCGGGCCGCCATCCGTCCTCCCGCCTTGTGGTCCGAGTGTATCATGGGAATACCCGGTCCCAGATTCCGGTCCATGGCAACCACCGGCTTGTTCAGGTTCAAGTACGCGTAATCCTGGAGGGAATGGGCGCCGGTGATGATTCCGTCCATTACATTCTGGCGCAGCATGTCAATAAAGTCCTGCTCACGGTTGCTTATCTCAATGGTATTGCAGATCATGGCCTTATACCCGTTCTTATAGAGCTGGATTTCCATGTGTTTCAGCAGCTTGCTGAAAAATGGATTTTCCATATCAGGGACCACGATTCCAATGATTCCCGTCCTGTTCCGGAACAGGTTCCTGGCCAGCTCATTTGGCTGATAGTCCAGCTTCTCAGCGATTGCAAGGATTTTTGCCCTGGTATCCTCCGCAACATAGCCTGTCCCGTTAAGGGCCCGGGAAACAGTCCCCACCCCTACACCCGCTTTTTTTGCCACATCCCTGATACTTGCCATTTGCCCAGACGACCTCCATCGCATAAAACTTCATTACGTAGTACTAATATCTTAGCAGGAGGAAGGTAAAAACGCAAGCGGGACCCGATAAGGATTTGGCAGAAAACCATGTGGGAGACTTACTTTACATGCTGCTTTTTCCGGGTATCCATTTAAATTTTCCGTCAATATTCACAATTTACCCGGACAAATTCAGTTAAATGCGATACTCTTTCAAAAGAATATCGCATTTATATATTAAATATGTTAGACTAAATACTGTCATAAGACGAATATTTAACAGCTAATATTATTAGTTGACTATTTTGCACTGTTTTACAATTTTATATTTCATAAACTTAAAATGAGAGTTTGGCAGCCTTTTACAAAGAGCTGCGGCTCTCGTTTTTTTATTTCCGCAGGCAGCAGCAGACTTCCATGAGTTTGGCAACCTTTCACAAAGTGTTGAAGCTTTCATGAAAGCGTTTTTAAATAACAAAGAAAATCAGGAGGGAAAACAACAATGTCACAGAAGAACACATCAACCAGTGCTTCAAAATTCCAGCTTGACGGCAGGCCCGGTATGAAGGAGGCAGTGCCTCTGGGACTCCAGCATGTACTGGCCATGTTTGTAGGGAACATCGTTCCCATGATTTTAGTCGCGTCCGCAGCCAGCCTGCCTGTTCAGGACGCCAACATGCTTCTCCAGTGCTGTATGCTGGGAGCCGCAATCTCAACCGCAATCCAGCTCTATCCCATACGAATCGGAAGCATACAGATTGGCTCCGGCCTTCCCTGTATGATGGGACTTACATACGTGTTCCTGCCAGCCTGTCTGTCCATTGCCGGCAGCAGGGGAATCCCCTATATTTTCGGCGCCCAGATTGCGGCGGGTGTCATTGCGGTCAGCTACGGAACACTCCTTAAGAAAATGTCATCCTTCTTCCCTCCTGTGGTGACGGGAACCATTGTCATGACCGTTGGCGTTTCCATCTTTAATCTTGCTATCGGCAATATTGCGGGCGGTACATCATCACCGGATTTCGGAGCCCCCATCAACTGGGCCGTTGGCGTTTTCGTGGTGCTGGTAGTACTGGGATTCAATGTGTTCGGCAAGGGCCTTCCCAAGGTTGCGGCTATTCTTATCGGTATGACGGCAGGCTACATTTTATCTGTCATTCTGGGACTGGTAAGTTTCTCAGGCATCGGAGAGGCTGCCTGGTTTGCCTTTCCAAAGCCATTTGCGTTTGGCGTAAAATTTGATTTGGGATATACCCTGATGTTTGTTCTGCTTTATTTCATCGTTGCCGTACAGATGATAGGAGATTTCAACGTATCCTGCATGGGCGGACTGGACCGTGAACCCACCCCGGATGAAATCGGAGGCGGAGCCACTGCAAACGGAATCACTTCCATTATTTCAGCCGCGCTTAACAGCTTCCCCACAGCCACCTACAGCCAGAACTCCGGCATCGTGGCGCTGACAAAAGTGTGCTCCCGTTTTGTGATTCTGGTTGGCTGCGGAATCCTGTTCCTGGCCGGTCTCTGTCCCAAGGTAGGCGCTGTGCTGTCCACCATTCCCAACTGCGTGATTGGCGGCGGTACCGTGGTTGTATTTGCAATGATTGCCACCTCCGGCATGAAGCTCCTTGCCAAGGCCGGCTACTCCAACCGGAACTGCCTGATTATCGGCGTATCCCTCGCGTTTGGCCTGGGCACCCAGTTCTGCAAAGGCGCCAGCGCACAGTTCCCAGCGGGAATCGCCGCAATGCTGGAGGAGAACAGCGTTATACTGACATCCCTGCTCGCAATCATCCTTAATCTGGTGTTTCCAAAGGATCCGGTTCAGGCGGAAGAGCCGGCGGGTAAGGTACAATAAGTGTTTTTACATGGAAAATAGCACTGGAGCTAATATGATACCTCTTAAGCAGACAAGGTACATAACCAATATCTGCTTATAGAGGTATTTTTATAGTCAATTTACCTGCTGCGACACAATTTAGAACAATGGTTTCCCAAGAGTATCTTGCCGAATTTGTCTCATTGCGGACTGAAACATTAATTTCCCATAAACCGCCAAAATATCCTATAGCAGAAAATAAATGAATTAAGGTACAAAGTAACATGGTCTGCAAAAAAACAGGAGCATCTCTCCTGGCACAAAATCCAAATGATTTCATGCCATTGCATGACACTCCCTTTCGTTGCCTATTCGATACCTCCCTAATTCTCCATCAAATCCTGATAAGCAGCATGGTTCTCCAGCGCTTCCGTCATGACCGCCATCCGGGACAAATCACCTAACAGAATTACACCGCTCATCCGGTTATTCAGGAAATAGTATTTCCGGTACTGTTCCTTACCCATATCCCTGAATTCCACTGTTTTATAATAGAGATTCGGATTTCTTCCGTTGTCGCCCGCAGCAAACAGGGCGGTGTTCATACCGTGGAAGGTCAGGGCCGCAGGTACCGGAGTGTATTCCAGACTGTCGCCGGCCGCGTTGGCGCCGGCAGTCCTGCCCTGCTCCACAGCCTCCGGCCATATGCCGTAATTCGTGTCATGGTACTGTGCGCAGTCACCACAGGCATAGATACCGGAAACGGATGTCTCCATCAGCTCGTTGACAACCACTCCCTTCTTTGTCTCCAACCCCATGTTCTTCGCCAGCTCTATGTTGGCGCGGATACCCGCTGACACAATTACCATCCCGGCTTCCACCACTTCCCCTGTTTTCAGACGGACACCACTCACATGGCCTTCCCCCTCGATGGCTTCCACATCAACACCGGTGCGGATAACCACGCCGGCTTTGGATGCAATTGTCTTCAACTGCTCCCCGGAACTCTCATCCAGCTGACGTCCCATCAGGGATGGCGCCATTTCAAGCACCGTCACCTCAAGGCCGGCCTTCTTAAGTTCCCACGCTGCTTCCAGTCCCAAAACGCCTCCTCCGATAACCACGGCCTTCCCCGTGCTCTTCATCAGGGTCTCCACCTTTTTGACATCAGAAAGCCGTCTGATTGCCGCCACCTCCGGCAGCTTGCTTCCTTCGATAGGCGGAATAAAGCACTCGCTTCCCAGGGCGTAAATCAGCTTCGTGAAATGCAGCTTCGTTCCGTCGTCAAGAAGCGCCTCCCTGGCATCCATATCCACGCTCTCCACCCGTTTTCCAAGCATCTGGCGCACCTGGTTTTCCTCATACCATGCGGCATCCACCATAGCTATCTGCTCCGGCTCCAGACCCGCAACCAGGGATTTGGTCAGCATGGGACGGTTGTAGGACGGATAGGGCTCCTCGGATACCATGATAATCCGCCCTGTGGCATCCCTCTCCCGGATGGCTTTCGCGGCATTAAATCCGGCCGCGCCGTTACCGAGAATCAGATATTCGTTGGCCGTGTTGTTGGTGAAATCATTTACCACATCGTCCACCGGCACAAAGTTCTCCCGGCCCACGCCGCAGACAGGACAAATCTCGATGGAGGAATCAAAAATCTCCCCGCAAACCAGACATTTAACCAGTTTCCTGCTGCCCTTTGCAGCCGCTGCCCCCGGCTTCTTGGACTGCACCAGACATCCGAACTGGTATCCGAACTCATAGGCACTCACCAAATCCGCCTCCGACGGTTTGAACCGCACCCTGAACCCGTCTACCACCTTCATTTTCAACTGTTTCAAGCGTTCCGTGATATGGGGTACTCCCTCGCCGCTCCAGCCGTAGCTGCCGAACGCTCCCGCATATTTTCCGCCGTGGGTGACACTGAACATGCCCAGCGTCAAATCCCAGATAGGACGCAGCGCCTCGGCAATAATGGTGGGCGTACCAAACAGCATTCCGTCCGCAAACTGTAACTCCTCCTGCACCTTCGCCGTATCGGCCGTCACCATATCGTAGCAGCGCACGTCGATATCGCCGCTGTCGGAAATTCCCTCCGCAATCTTCTCCGCCAGCAGTCCTGTATATCCGTATGCGCTGACGTAAGGGATGATAACGGTCTTTTTCCTGTTGGGATTCACCACCGTGGACCATTCCCGGTAAAGGGCCATCACCCGCTTAATTCTGTCACCCGCCAGCACCGGGCCGTGTCCCGTGCACACCATACTGATATCCAGGGATTTCACCCGGTCCAGGGCCTTCAGCATAAACGGTTTATACGGCCCGATAATACAGTCAAAATAGTAGCGCAGCGCCTTTAAGTAATCGTCCTCATTTTGAATTTTATCCGACACCACCTCTTCCAGGCAGTAGTGGGAGCCAAAGGAATCGCAGGTCACCAGAATCTGCTCCTCCTCGATAAATGTGTACATGGTATCCGGCCAGTGCAGATTTGGAACCAGCATGAAATGCAGTGTCCGCTTGCCAATGGTCATCCGCTGATCGTCCTTCACCGCGATGCTGACAAAGTCCCGGTTCACGATTTCTTTTAAGAAACTAATGGCACAGGGAGTAGCCAGTATCTTCATCCGGGGACTGTAATCCAGCAGCCGCTCCACACTCCCCGCATGGTCCGGCTCCGTGTGGCTGGTCACCAGATAGTCAATCCTTGTGACATCAATCACTGCTTTCAATTTTTCCAGATATTCGTCAAAAAACCTGGCCTTCGCCGTCTCAAACAGCACCACCTTATTCCCGGTCTTCATCACATAGGAATTGTAGGTTGTGCCAAACTCCGTATACATCACAATATCAAACACACGCAGCTTGTCGTCAATAATACCCGTCCAGTAGAACCCGTCTCTCAATTTAATCGTTTCCATGATCAGCACCTCTCCTTTACACACATGAATTACAGATAATATGTTATTCTATACTTCCACTTTAACGCAAATTCCGCCCTGTGTCTATTGCATTTGCCACATATTGGCAAACTGTTATCAATCTTAGCCCTATTTGTACAATTTTGACTAACCGCAATAAGGGGCCGCCAAAAAGAGCGATACGAAAAACATGTGGAATATCATTGGAAAAGGAAACCTCCGGAAAAACCATAAACATGATTTTTCCGGAGGCCGGTTTTCAGAGAGAAAAAACAGGGAATCGTTGAGAAAAGGGGGAGTAATTATGAGATATTAGATTATACCGGCTTTTTATTATATTACAAACTGCTCTATGTAACGTTTTGAAAGCTTTAAGCTGTCCAGAATCCTTTCACGGTCCGCCTCAAATGCCCGGTCCTCCACTTCCACACATGTAAACCCATCATAACCAATATCAGTCAGCGCGGACACATAACGTCCCCAGTCCACATCTCCCAGTCCCGGAAGCTTGGGCTCCATATATTCCAGCGGATATGCCATGATTCCCACATCCTTAAGCTTCTGGGGATAAACCTTGATGTCCTTATAGTGTACATGGAATATCCTCTCTCTGAATTCATAAATAGGCTGGATATAATCCATCATCTGCCACACAAAATGGCTGGGATCGTAATTGATGCCAAAGTTTCTGCTGGGTATCGTATCAAACATTTTTCGCCAAAGAGCGGGTGACGTAAACAGGTTATGCCCCCCTGGCCACTGTTCTCTTCCAAACAGCATCGGACAGTTTTCAATTGCGATTCTGACACCGTGCTCCTCAGCATATCGGATAATAGGAGGCCATATCCGGCCAAATGCCTCAAGATTTTCTTCCACGCTCTTAGTCTGATCCCTGCCCACAAAGGTGGTGACCATTCCAACGCCCAGCTTTTCTGAAAATGCAATTACCTTTTTAAGGTGCCGTATGGCAGCCTCCCGTTTCTGAAAATCACCGTCCATGGTATTGGGATAATATGCCAGGGCGCTGATCTCAACTCCTGTCTTTTTACATGTCTCATGAATATGGTTCACATACTCACGGCTGTCATTATCCACGTCAATATGGCTGACACCCGCATAGCGGCGTTCCGCTTTCCCCTGGGGCCAGCAAGCGGCTTCCACGCACTCATACCCCAGTCCGGCGGCCGTATCCATCATTTCCTCAAAAGTCCATCCATCCAGGATGGCACTTACAAACCCTAACTTCATCTCATTCTCCTTAGCCTATTTTAATTGTTTTTCCTGTTTTGGCAGATTCTATACTTGCAAAAACTGCTTCCATGGCGCTGAGTACGCTTTTTCCACTGAGCTGTGCTTCCTTTCCGTGAACAATACAGTCCATAAAGGCGTCTATTACGCCTGATTTTGTCTGCTTGTCATTGGTCTGAATCTGATCTACATTGTACAGGATGACCTCATTGTCCGGCTTTATAATCTTAATGCAGTATTCCGGGTCCTCATAGATACGCATAATCCCCTTGGACCCGTACAATATGGTGGAGTTGTCTTCCTGACCATAGTAGGTCCAGCTGGCTGTCATAGTTCCCACTGCGCCTGATTCCATCTTATAGATACAGATGGCATTGTCGTCCACCCCGATCAGGTTTCCGCTCCCATCTTTTTTATCCAGGGTGGTAATCACAGCTGTAGTCTCTGCCACATGTTCTCCCATCAGGTACTGGATCAGATCTGTCTTATGGATTCCCAGATCCGCCATAGCTCCCATGGCAGCCTTTTTTTTGTCAAAAAACCAGGTATTGCTGCCGGGATCAATGCTCCAGGTTTCCGGGCCTCCATGTCCAAAGGTAGTCTTAAAGGTTATAACCTTTCCAATATCCCCGCGCTCAATCAGCTTCCTGGCAAGCGCATGGCCCTTGGCTAGTCTCTGATTCTGCCCAATCATAAGGCATTTCCCTGTTTCCTCAGCAGCTTCTGCCATCTGGCGGCACTCCTCAAGGGTTACCGCCATTGGTTTTTCGCAAAGCACATCCTTGCCCGCCTTCAGTGCCGCAATGGATATCTTTGCGTGAAACTCATTGGGAACACATATGGAGACAGCGTCGATTTTTTCATCCTCCAGCAGTTCCTCATATGTCTCATAAACGCGGCCTGCGTATGTACCGGCGAGCTCTCTGGCCCGCTCCGGGTTCAGGTCATAAAACGCATAAAGCCTTGCGTCCCGGTGGTCTGCGTATTCCGGAATATGCCTTACCTGGGCAATCCTTCCGCATCCAATGATTCCTATACTTTTCATCGTGAACCTCCCTAATTCTTTGTGAGCATATGGACCCTGATGGCGCTGATTCCCAGAGATATGATAATCAGGGCGCCGGAAGCAATCTCCTGAAGATAAGAGTTGACTCCCAGTATATTCAGCACGTTGGAGATAAGTCCCATAAGCAGTACGCCGAAAAATGTTCCTACAATATTTCCCTTTCCACCGTTAATAGGCGCTCCGCCAATTACCACCGCGCCCATGGCCTGAAGCTCATATCCCGCTCCTGTGGAGGGCAGGGCCGACCCCACCCTGGACAGCAGGAGGACAGCAGCCAGGCCTACAAAAAAGCCATTCATGGCAAAGAATATAAGCTTATTCCTGGTCACCTTGATACCTGACAGGAATGCCGCTTTCTCATTAGAACCAATGGCAAAGATACGCCGTCCTATCTGCGTATACCGCAGTATAATGCCAACCACCACGCACCCCATCAGGCTGATAATAAAAATCAGAGGAACTGCCCCAAACAGGCGGAACCGGTTCATTGTATCAAATTTTCCGTACACGGTCTGAATGACTCCTTTTGTCAGATAGAGGGCCGCTCCTGTATATACGCTGGTGGTTGCCAGCGAAATTATAAAGGAAGGCGCCTTAAAAAGAATCGCAAGTACCCCGTTAAAAAACGTACAGAACATGGCTGTGAGGATGCCTGCTGCTGCGGCTGCGGGAATGGGGATCCCCGCGTTCATCATCATTGCCATGAGACAGGAGCTCAGTCCAATGACCGCTCCAACCGATATGTCAAAATTCCCTGATATAATCAGAATAGTAGCGCCCGCAGCCACCAGGCCCAGAACTGCAATCTGCTCAAAAATATTCATCACATTGTTAAGCATAAGAAACCTGGGATTTTTCAGCGCCGTAAGCAAGCCCATCTTCTGTGACATGTGCCGAATCCAGGATACGCACCAACCGCCCTTCCCTCATGACCCCAATCCGGTCACTCATGGAAATAAGCTCAGGCATGTTGGAGGATACCATAATTACAATCTTCTGTTCCTTTGCCAGTTTTTCAATCAGCTTATAGATTTCCTCTCTGGCTCCCACATCCACGCCCTTGGTGGGCTCGTCAAAAATATATACATCTCCGTCCTCCAGAAGCCAGCGGGAAATAACCACCTTCTGCTGGTTGCCGCCGCTCAGGTTGCCTACCTCCTGCTCCTGGCTGAATACCTTTATCTTAAGCTGCTGTATGCTTTTATCCACAATTCCTTTTTCCTTTCTCAGATTCAGAAAAAAGGAATTGTCGTTTTTTGATATAGTAAGATTTTCCCTGGCCGAACGTATCAGAAAAAGACCTTCGCCCTTTCTGTCCTCCGAGACAAGGAATACCCCTCTTTTTACAGCGGATTTGGGATTTGCGGGAGTGATATCCTTTCCATCCAGGGTCAGGGTTCCTGAATCCTTTTTATCGGCCCCGTATATCATACGAACCAGCTCCGTCCTTCCCGCGCCCACCAGACCGCCCAGGCCAAACACCTCCCCCCTGGACACTGAAAAGCTCACATCCCGGACAATACGGTTGCCGGAATAATGCTCTGCCACAAGAGCCCTGTCACCGGATGAAAAGCTGCCTTTCTGATAGAAGTTGGATGCATCCCTTCCCACCATGGCCTTAATCAGCTCATCCTGATTTGTCTCTTTCAGCATAAGCTTTTTCACCATTGCACCATCCTTCAGGACATAGGCCATATCTCCCAGACGGAACATCTCCTCTAAATAATGGGAGATATAGATGATGCCCAGTCCCTTTTTCCTCAACTGTTCCACCAGGTTCATAAGAGATGCGGTCTCCTCCTCTCCCAGAGAAGCCGTTGGCTCATCCATAATCAGAATCCGAGCTTCCTGATGCAGGGCTTTTGCAATCTGAAGATTCTGTTTCTGACCCGGTGAAAGCTCCTCCACCAGCATGGAGGGCTTCATATCCATACTGAGGCTCTGAAGCAGCCGCCTTGTCCTCTCCTCCTGCTCCCTGCTGTTCACAAAGGCCCTGCCCCTCAGCCTTTCATTTCCCAAAAATATGTTGTCGGATACCGTAAGGGAGCTCACAAGGTCGGCATCCTGGTAAATGGTGGCGATTCCCAGATGCATAGCCTGACCGGGAGTCATCCGTTCATATGTGGTTCCGAATATAGTGATTTTTCCTTTGTCCGGTTTTTCCGCGCCGGAAAGTATCTTGATCAAAGTGGATTTGCCTGTCTGTGTCAAGTAAGAACCAAAAAAATTATAACAATATTCCTAAAAAAACACAGCTAATAAGCAAGCTCTATTGCTGATTAGTTCTATTTTTTTAATGGTACACCGCACCATAGACTGGTGCGGCTGCATATTATCTCACCCCTTGTACCATGGGAGCATGTAGATTAGGTATAACCGCAACCTTCCTGACACTTTACAGCACCCCTACTCACTGTTCATGCCTCCAGCGCTACCTGGACCGCGATTCTAATATTACGGAGGTATCATTATCATTCTGGGTTTTAGACCGCTGGTTATATGGTCCAAGAAAAAGTGCCGCTCATACCTTTACTTCTTCTATTACGATTCCTGACATTTACCTTGTAGTTATATTCAAGGCAGGTATATCGTGGCGTAGCTCATTGCCTTCTCTTCATGCTTTTAAGCATGTCCAAAATGTTTAGTATCTCAAAAGATGAATTCCAACATGTCATTTATGTCATAAAAAAGTCAGAATGCATCTACCATGCTGATATTCTATTGTCAAGGTACAAACCTGAATTATCCAATTCAGTAACCACATCAGTTATACATAACTAAATCATTTGATGTGTATGAATCTATTCTACGATGATTTTCTCTTTTTATCCATTGACTGACAGTCCATTGACCCCGAAAAATTTATGAAGAAAATTTCTGTGGTATTTCAGGAGGTTTATTTATTTCAGGATACGATTGCAAACAATATACGCTATGGAAAAAATGCCACTCATGAAGAAATTGAACAGGCAACAAAATTGGCAAACTGCTACAATTTTATTATGGAGCAGCGAGGGGTGGTTCTACTTTATCCGGTGGTGAAAAGCAACATATTTCTATTGGAAGAGCCATGCTGAAAAATGCGGCTGTTGTATTGCTTGACGAAAGACTTTTATACACGATTAAAATGATAATCATAAACTAAAATATAAATATCCCTGATTGATCTTGTATTGTCAATCAGGGATATTCCTGCATACTTCTCTTATTTTGCAATTTCATTTTGGTTAGTGGTTAGCAGCCCCTCCATGGTTTGTATTACGTAAATATTTTCACGTTTCATGTGACTTTTTCTATGTTTTACTAGTTCATGGTAATTATATGTTGATACGGAAATAAAATTACAAAACCAGTCCAAACTGTCCCAGCATAGAGCCAGCATCGAATCTAGTTTGTATTTTAACATATGAAAGGTGATATCGCAAATTAATACAGGGGGCAGTAATACATAAATTTACATAGAGGGAGCGTACGGAGACCGTTTTGCTTCTTTTATGCATGAATAAGGGGAGCTGCAGTTCCATAACTGATTTCTCAACTATTTTGCAACAGCCCCATCAACTTGCAATTTAAACGGTTCTTCTGGCTTCATATGCTGGATAATTATGATGTGTATTTCTCTTATGATTCCCAGCACTACTCTTTTCGTGGTTTCTTATGATATCCATATTGTTTTTTATTGTTTCTACAGTATTTAATAAAAATTCCATCTCCACTTCCGAGCATTCTTTTAATATTGATAATAGACGCAACACTAAATCGGAATGTCTTTCGCTCTTTTCTGTTTCCGTTATCATAATGGGGACTGCATTTAACGCGTACAAAATTTTGCTATATGTTTTCATGCCAATCATTCTGGAGCCACTCTCCACTTTGCTTAAGTGGCTTAACGAAATTTCAGCTGACTCAGCTAATTCTTCCTGTGTCATATCTCTTTCCTCGCGCAGCCTTTTAATTTCTTCTGCTATGGAATAAACCTGGTGTATCATACGTTCTGTTCTCCTCTAATCAATGTGTGTTTTCATCTTCCTCTTTTCTTAACAGATGTCTTTTTAGTTTCTGGAATGTCTCATCACTGATTGCATGTTCCAGCCGGCAAGCCTCTTCTTCCGCAATGGCAGGGTCGATTCCGGCATCAATAAGCTGATTCGTAAAGAATTGGTGACGCTCAAATATTGTTTCAGCTATTTCACGGCCCGTAACGGTTAAATGAAGATAGCCGTCAGTGTCCGTTGTCAAATAACCGCCATTACGTAGAACCGTCACTGCATGGCTGATGCTGGGTTTGGCATACCCCATGTGTCGGGCGAGAGCAACCGAGCGTACCATACCTTTTTGCTTTTGCAGAATTAACACCGCTTCCAGGTAATTCTCTCCTGATTCATGAAGTTTCAGCGCTGCATCACCTCCTGTGTTTCGATACTGTTTAGAAAAACAGATTTCTTACTTCCCTGAAGCTTTTAACGCATCCATTCTTCTAAACTCATTTATCATCATACCAACCGCAACAATAAATACTGTCACATCCGTAATAAGCGGAGCAGCAAATACGCCATGTACACCAAATACGGCAATATAAGGCATGATGATGGCTGCTGGTATGTAAATGGCTATCTGGCGTAAGATAACCAGAACACTCGCTTTTGTAGCTCTTCCGAGGGACTGCATCAGGGTCAGAACCACAATCCAGACTCCTAATAAAATATATGACAGGAAGAACAGACGGAAATCCCCTACTCCCAGTTCCACTACGGACGGCGTTGTAATGAACATAGAGAGAATTGTCTTCGGTACTAACATAATCGGCAAATAGAAAATAAGCGCTAATAAAGTTGCTGTGATTGCAAACACTTTCGTGATGTGCTTTACCCGGTCGTATTGTTTTGCACCGTAATTGGTTCCGACCGCCGGCTGATATCCCTGGGAAAGTCCCCATAAAGGAATAAATGCAAAAGACACTACCCGGTATGTTGCGCCGAGTATAATCTGCCATGTGTCTCCTCCATGCTGCGCCGCAAGATTATAAAGTGCAGTTTGCTGTACCAGCATCATCACCTGCATCAGCATCGCAGAAAAACCTACTCCGATGATTTCCGAGAAAAGCGTTCTTTCAATGCGAATTGCATTGATTCTCACAGTCTTACTCTTTCGCTTAAAATACAAAAGAGAAGCCATTGCATACGCGACCTGCGAAGCCACGGTTGCATATGCAGCTCCATCAATACCCATACCATAAGGTTTTAGAAGTAAAATGAAAATCGGGTCAAGTATAATATTCATGATAGCGGAACCGGCGCTAAAGAGCATTGCCTGTTTCAATAATCCCTCACCACGCATAATCATATTTGAGGACTGTGCAAAATTGACAAACAGACTGCCTGCAAAGATGATGCGTAAATACCGGAGCGCCAGCTCCAGAATTTCTCCGCTTGCACCAGAAAGCATTAAAATCTGTTTCGTAAAAATCATGCCTATCGCCATGATGATAAGAGAAAAAATCAAATTCATGGCGATCAGATTTCCCATTATCTTGTCAATTGTAGACTGATCCCTTTTTCCAATCGCCCTGGATAGGATTGAAGCGGAGCCGATACCAATGAGTGTGGAAATCCCACTATTGGCAAGCGTAAATGGATAGGACACAGATACCGCTGCCATAGCGTTATCTCCTACCATTTGTCCGACATAAACTCCATCCATAAAATTGTAAAGCCCAACAACCACCATGCCGATAATCGCAGGTACGCTAAGTTTTAATACTAAACTTTGCGGGCTGTCATGAAGCAGCATAGACCGAGTATCATTTTTATTTGACATTATATCACATCCTTTTCTTTTAACTGTCAGTCTTTTAAGTTACCAAAAATGTTTTATTTTGTAGAAGCAGTAATCTTGATGTACAATGTCCATCATTCTTTTAAATCACATAATAAGCCTGCCAAATATTCTGCGTTCTCTTTCTGTTCCACACAAGTATAATGGTTTCCAGGGGTTTCGATAACGTTAAAAGCTCCTAATGCCAATCCCTCCCATGTCTCCAACACCATTTTCTTAAATCCCACTTCGCCCTCCGGGGCAAAGAAATAATTTATTGTACCTAAATACGGGCATATTTCATAATGCATGGCTTCAAATGTCGCAACGCAAACCTGATATAAACTCTTGATAAGCTCCATCGGCATCTCTACATTCGTATTCTTTTTACACTGTACTGCATATAATCCGAACCGTTCTTCTTTTTGCATCGTTGCCAATTCTCTGAAAAAGTCACCTAACTGCTCCCGTTGGGTTGTTCCAGATATACTTGTCAGAAAGCCCTTATTAATTACTCCTTTTTTCATTGATTCCTGGACTATAATCTGCTCGTACAGCGCAGGATTCGGCATCTCAATATCTGCGTAAGAAACTGGAATATTGTCCAAAAACATCATTTCCATTAGCAGTTCATCTTCTACCTTAAATGAAGGAGGCAATAAAAGGCTGTCTAATATTGAGAGTGACTTCACGGTTATCGAATTTTCATTAAGACGGTTTGCCGTCTCTAATGCTATAACACCACCAAAACAATACCCTATCAAACTTACGGCCTTTGCCTGATAACTACAGATTATTTGGGAATATATATCTGATAACATCCAAATCAAATTAGTTGACGGTATTGAACAATACTTATTCGTATCTTTAATACCTATCCCAATCACTTTTTCTCCCTTACTTGCAATTAAAGAATCTGCAAGATAGTCAAAACGGTTAAATGAACCTAATGCACCATGGAATATTATACTAAGTCCTTTCTCCAGATCTCCGCCATATTCCCTCACAAATACAAGTTCAGAGTTTGTGTCCTCCATTTTCTTCTCTTCGACTGCCGTTTCTGTATTATTCCTAATGAACTCCGACAGTTTTTGAATGGTCGGATTATAAATCATTTCTCTCAGTAAAGCATCAAAAGCAATATCCTTAGAAATTTGTTCTCTAACTTTTGTAGCCATCTGGGCGAGTATTAGTGAATCCGCTCCCAAGTCATAGAAATTGTCAAATACCCCAGCTGCGCTTTGGGGAACAACGCTGTTCCAAAGCTCTATCAGTTTATTCTGTAGTTCATCAGGATTTTCTTCCCGCAGTTCTTTTCCTTCTGCGTTTTCCTGTTTAATGATTAACTTTTTAATTTTATCCCGGTCTATTTTCCCATTGGCAGTCAGCGGAAACTCTTCTACCGAAATAATATCCGCAGGAATCATATACTTTGGTAAATACGCTTCTAAATATTGTTTTAAATCAGAATTCTTCACATTCCCTTGAACAGTCTTTACAAAAGCATAAATATCCGTTTTTACCTCATTCAGCACCACCATAGCCTGTGAAACAGATTTATGCTGTTCCAGAGTAGACTGGATCTCTCCTAATTCAATACGGTGTCCTCTCAGCTTTATCTGATTATCATTTCGCCCCTTAAACTCAATCTCACCATTAGGCAGATAACAGCCAATATCCCCTGTTTTATACATTCTGCCATTTTCTCTGCCCGTAACAAACTTTGCCGCTGTCAGCTTATGGTCATTATAATACCCTTCGGCAAGACCTGTTCCCCAAATACAAAGTTCTCCTGTCACGTATACCGGGCATGGGCGTCCTTTTGCATCATAAATAGAGAATCCCTGATTCGATAAAGGTTTGCCATAAGGTATACTCACCTCACGTATCTCATTATCAACACATTCATGATATATGGACCAGATAGAAGCTTCCGTTGCACCGCCTAAGCTGATAACCCTGGCATCACCAGAAGCACATTTTTGTATATCCCCAGGCATGCCTACCGGAATCCAGTCTCCTGATAACAGCACGATGCGAAGTGGCAGCTTCTCATTCTTACCGGTAAAATAACCGGTTAAAATCTGCATAAACGCGGGTACGGAATTCCAGATGGTGATTTCATATTCCTGTATAAGCTCTACCCAATGAGACGGGTCCATGTATCTTGAGAGTATTGGATAAACCAAGGTTCCTCCGCATGATAATAATCCAAAAATATCATAGACAGACAAATCAAAATTAAGTTTTGACAGCCCTAACACCGAATCCTGACTACTGATAAAAAATTTCTGGTTAATATCTTTAATTGTATTCCAAGCAGCTTCATGTGTGATAGCCACACCTTTAGGAACACCAGTAGTTCCTGAAGTAAAAATAATATATGCCAAATCATCGGGGGTTCCTCGCAGTATAATACTGTCATTACTTGTTGCCTCGATCTGGTCTACCGGTAACACCGGCACATGTTCAAAAACTGCACTATGACCCGAATGAATAAGAACTGCTTTTATATCAGCATTGGCTACGATTGTGTTCCAACGCTGTTCCGGCTGCTCTATGTCAACAGGCACATAAACGCAAGAAGCATATAAAATACCTAATACAGCAGCTACCTGAAATCGACTTTTGGGGAGCAAAACTGCAATATTGCTGCCTGGTTTAATCCCCATTTCACTCAGGCGGTCCGCAATCCCTAAAGCCATATGATGAAGTTCCAAATATGTAAATTTATCTGCAGAATCAATCACTGCTGTTTTTGCAGGTTGCTTCTTAACCTGTTCCAGAAACTCGTCATACAGCATTTGAGGAGTTATCTCTTTTTCAGTACTGTTTATGCCGGCTATCCGCTCCAGCTGCCATGAAGGCAGTTCCAGTTCAGAAATCTTTGTCCAGTTCACATCAGTTTCTGCCAACTCCAAAAGCCTGCTACGGAAGGTTTCAAACATATCCTTAATCAACCCATCAGGAAATACACCGTTTCTAACATCCCAATCCGCCTGTAATCCATATTCTCCGTCCATGACCTGGCAGTCTATGAATACTTGTGGTGTCTGGCTGATTCCATTTCCGTGAAACTCACCTTGCAGCTTCTTATCAGAAAGGCCAATAGCGCTGGTAAAAACAATTGGCATTAAGGCATATTCCCTTCCCTTTTTTCTCGATATTTCCCTGATGACCTCAACACCATTAAACAAACGATGATCCAAATCTTCAAACAATTGGCCTGAAATCTCTCGGGCCTTTTCAATAAAAGGCTTCGATTTTTCCATACGTGTTTCTAAAAGGCTTACAGATGTAAAATCTCCGACAATCTCCTCTACCTTCTGGTGAATGGGTGCTCTGTTGAGAACGGTGAGATTAATACAAAATTCTGATGTCTGACTCCACCGTTCTATTACTTCTGCATAGGCTGTCAATACCACTGCCGTTGGCGTTATTCCAAAATGATTGGAGTATCTTTTTAATCTATTCCATTTTTCCTGATCAATCTCCATAAAATATCTTGAAAAATCACTCCTGTTTTTAATTGGATTTCTAAGTATTGGAAGCTCCGGGGCCTTTGGCAAACTCTCTATTCTATTTAACCAGTACTCCTTATCAACCTTATACTGTTCTGTTTCTTTCAATTTTCTCTCGGCTATCAAATAGTCCCTAAATGTCACTCCCACTTCAGGCAACAATTGTTCCGGTGTGAAATAAAGTGTTTCAAACTCGTATAATAGCATCCAAATACTTTTCCAATCTGCAATTAAAAATTCCATTGAAAAGTGAAGGATGGATTCCTTATCTGTATGGCTCACTGCAATTTCAAACATGGGCCAGCTTCCAAGTTCATATATAGCATTTCCCATACGATTTCTAATTTTTTCAAGAGCCTTACCAGCCTCAGAAATATGTAAAAGGTCATACTCCTGTATTTTGAATTCATTTACTTCCGGTAATACCTGCTGTGTTCCATTTTCATTAACAATGGCTCTCAGCATCTCATGTCTGGCAATCAAACGCTGCCATGCTGCCTGTACCTTATCCACATGTAACTCACTATATGTTAATTCCATATAAACATGGCATGCTACCCCACCATATTCAAAAGTATCTTTTCTTCCCAATGCATAGGCAGCCTGTACATCTGTAAGCGCAAATGGTTTGTACATATCCTCTGGGGCAGATATGATTCTTATATCCTCAGCGTGCTCTTTTAAATACTGAATCAGAGCTTCTTTATTCTCTTTCAGCAACAAAATATCATCATGATTTATTCCATGAGAGGCTCTGTACTTTAATTTTTCTCCATCCATAAATAGGGTGATTCCCTTATTTTTAAATAACTCTAAAATTGTTTTCATGTTCTCAACATGATTCATATTCATGCCTCCTCTGTTCTTGAAACACTCTTTTCCAATATATCGGTAAGGGTGGCCTTACTCAATTTCTTGTCCATTATATCCGCATATCCCAGATATTTTGTCATCTCATTCCACTGCCTTGAGCAAATCATCTCTTTCTGTCCTTTGGCGTTGAGCAGCCGTTTATCGCTAATTCCCTTTAAAACCAGCAGGAGATCCTTCTTTACAGCCTCCGGCCATATATCTGTGATAATCTGTTTAAAATTCCGGCTGTGATATCCGCCTAAAACATGTCCCGTTTTTTCATACATGTATTCAGGAACTTTACTTTTCACATCGCCATAATTGTATAACTCCACAGGAATGTCAAGCCGCGGATTCCAAATTGCCGGCCCAAATGTGTCCTGCAGTGACAAATGTCCGCTCTCATACATATACGTTATACTATGAAGCAAATGCATGTTGTTATCCGGGTCCTTCGGGAATACCTCATTATGAATTTCCATGCATACCGGTATCTTATTTAAAGTACCTGTTATAACCCTAAATGGTCCAGCTTTAACATTACCGCTGAATTCCCATGAGCGGATATCTGGTAAGGAATTCATTAAAATATCCATTAACGGATAAGATACCTGCGGTGCAAAAGATAAATTCATATATAGCGGATGGTCATGAATTTCATTTAATTTACGTGCACTTCGTATAAACGTTACAATACTGTCAAGATGGGGGTAAACATCTCCGGTTTGAAAATATACCCCATTCTTTAACGCAATACGATAGCACTCTTCCAGATCTTTAGGATGGATTGGCTGCTCCTGAATGACATTTATTCCATTTTCCAGGAAATGTAGCGCTATCTCAGTCCCTTTTCCGCCCAACGCCCTGGTTCTTAGAACTACGCAGGCTAAGTCAATATTCTTTGGAACCTGCCGTATATCAGTATATAAAGTGGTATTGAAATTTGCCGCGCATCTTTTGGAACGTTCGCTCCCATTTGCTAAAATACCGACAATCTCAAATTTATCATTCAATCGTCTCAAAGCCTCAAGATAAAAGAGCCCAAATGTAGTGCCGCATACCACAGTTCGTATTTTCTGCATATTTATATTTCTCCTTCTTCAACAGCTGTTAAATCCTCTATTGATTTATCTGCAATGCTTATCAGCAACCTTTGTCCAATCCTATCCAATATAGAAAAGAATTCATTCACTTCTTTTATCTTTCCTAATTCCCCTCCGATTTCCAACTCCTTTGTATTATCCAGCAAAAGGGCAGATGCCGCTGCTACTGTACCTGTCATATACTCTGCTGTTGGTGCTTTTACCTGCATGGTGCGAATTATATGTTTACCCGCTGTCTCTCCGGATATCTGAATTACAAAACCTGCATATTCCGTTCTTCCTAATGTATCCACATAAGTAGCCAAGCACAAATCTTCAACTGCTTTATCAGAATCCATTTTATAACTGTCAGCCGCCGTGTTCATAAAATTATGCGTGCACTCCCCCTCCAATGCCATGAACCATTTTGAAACATTACACTTTGTAATCCGTTCTACATACTCACATTCCTCATCATAATATGGGTATAAATAAGCTTCGTTTATGGAAAGAGGAAAAAGTTTCCTTCTTGCCTCTCTCCTCTTTGATGGTAATTCCATTCTGCTGTCAAATACTCCATCTAAGTAGTCTGCCGCAGCGGTCTTAGTGAACTTTCCCAAAGCGCAATAATATACTTCTATCTGGTGTATCTCTTCAAATTGTTGTGCCAGATATTTTGGCAACACGCCTGATAATCCAGGGATTGCACCGGCTTTACAAAGAATCCTTTTATCTCCATATCTTTTAAATATTTGATCCATAGCCTTACCATATCCAACGTCCACATACCCAATTCCCATATTCAATACCGCTTCCGCCAGTTCAAATGCATGATTATAGGTAGGGCCGGCGCAATTTAAAATAATTGTGCAATCCTCTGCAAATTGCTCTACACTATGAATGTTTTTGAAATCCACCTGCCTGTATTCCACTGCGGCGTTATCAGGCAATGACTTTGCCAATTTTTCAAATTGTTCCTTATTCCTTCCCCCCACTTTGATGTATGCACCGGAAAAACGCGTTAAAGCCTGGGTTGCCCATTGGCCAACATTACCACTGCCTCCAATAATTCCTATCATGTAATAACTCCTCTTATTTGTTTTCTTCCATATAAGCTGATAACGCCTCTATTGTCTCATATTCCAAAATATCTTCTATACTAATGTTTTCCAAACCTGCCAAAGCAATTTCGTCTAATAGCTTCATCAGAACAATAGAATCTCCACCCAAGTCATAAAAATCATCGGTAATATTAATTTCAGTATTTTCAAATACCTTTTGCCAAATTCCCAGCAGTGTTTTCTGCAACGGACTGATTATATCTTTTGATAATTCCCGCTCCTTCTTATCTAAATTCAGCTCAGGAAGCTTACTTCTGTCAATTTTTCCATTGGCAGACAGCGGTAATTCTTTTATGGAAATATAATGCTGCGGCACCATGTATTCAGGCAGAAAAGCACTTATACTTTCCTTGATAGACTCTGAAGCAAGGTCGTTCGATGTTGGAATATAGTATGCTATCAGCTGTTTATTTCCAGTTCTATTTACCACATATGAAACCACACTTTTTTCAATTCCCGGTACATTATTAATGGCAGATTCAATTTCTCCTAATTCGATTCTATAGCCACGAATTTTAACCTGATTATCTATTCTGCCTAAAAATTCAATATATCCCTCTTTCCGCAGCACTCCCATATCCCCGGTCTTATAAATCCTGCCCAGATGGTCATGTTGAATAAATGCAGCTTCCGTTTTCTCTGTATCTCCACAATATCCCTGTGCGACCCCAACTCCTCCAATATATATTTCACCCACTACGTCCATAGGGCATAACTCGCCGGCGAAGTTCAAAACATACATTGTCTGATTTTTTAAAGGCATGCCATAAGGTATACTCTTCCATGCTGGTTTTACTTCTCCTATTTCATAATAGATTGACCAAATAGAAGCTTCTGTTGCTCCGCCTAAACTCATTATCTTAGCTTTGTTAAAGATGCTTTTCGCCTTATCTGGCAAATCAAGTGGAATCCAATCTCCACTCAGCATAATCTGCCGTAATGAAAGGCTATCTTTCATCCCTCTTTCCAACATATGTTGAACAACAATCGAGCAGATAACCGGTACCGAGTTCCATACCGTAATCTTTTTTTCCGCAAGAAGGGAAACAATCTCGCTGCAATCTCTTGCATCACAGACCATTACCAGTGCAGCTCCTGTACTAAATGCTCCAAAAATATCATATACGGATAAATCAAAGCAAACTGATGATATCCCAATCAATCTGTCCGTCTTATTTAATTTTATCTTGTTGTTCAGATCGCTGATTGTATTGCAGGCTGCCATATGATTTATCATAACGCCCTTTGGTTTTCCTGTACTGCCTGACGTATAAATTATATATGCCAAAGAATCAGGCAGGGATTGTATTCCTATGGGGCTTTCATCATATTGTTCTAATTCTCCCGAACGATACAGTTCCTCACTCAGCAATAGCCTTGAACCACTATTCTCCAGTATGAAATCCCGTCTTTCCTTCGGGAACTTTGCATCCACAGGAACATAGGCAGCACCCGTTTTTAATACTCCTATAATAGAGATAATGGTTTCCGGTTTTCTTTCTCCCAGCACACCGACCCGATTATTGGCGCCGCAGATTCCATGGCTGCATAAATAACGTGCAACTTGATTCGCTTTAGCCTCAATCGCAGCATATGTGTATTGTTTGTCTCCGTAATATAAGGCTGTTCCGTCCGGTGTTTCCCGGACTTGCTTTTCAAAAAATGCCTGCAATGAATTGGGGGCAGCACATTCCACCGGTATGTTATATCCGTCCCAAACTTTATCTGTTTCTATTTTAGACCGTGTTTCAAATACCCCATTTACTGCTATATTCTTAATTCCACTTATAAAATCCTCAAATACTGCAGCTATTATCGCAGGATCGAATAAATCCTCCACATAATCCCACGATATATAAAGCTCATGCTTCATTTCAAGAATTTGGTTATCCAAAAACACCTGGGGTGTCTGCGTAACGGCGTATCTCAGTTTTCCAATCTGTTCAAACCAGTTCTCATCAGAATCAAATAACACACAGGTAAATACCACAGGCATCAGGGCCTTACCGATTCCATTGCTCAGCCTTGATAATTCTCTTATAATCTCTGTACCATCAAATGCTTTGTAATCCAGATTATTCAAAATCCTTGTCTGAATCTGCATCGCATTATCCCAAAAATCCGCCCCATCAATATGTACTTCCAATGGAAGAATTTTTGTAAAGTCCCCTAAAATCCCACTGACATTCTGATCAAACTCTTTTCTTTCAAATGCAGTCATATTAAGCAGCAAATCCTTCTGATTACTCCATTTCGCAAGCACCCTGGCATAAATTGTGCAAAGTACTGTAGATGGAGAAACAGCATGCTTTCTTACAGTGTTTTTAAATGTCCTCCAGGTTTCAGCATCAATCGTTTCGGAAACTCTGCTGATTCTATAATTTTTACATTGTGTCAGGTTCTTCAGCATAGGCAAGCGAGGGAATTCCGGAAAACAAGGGATTTTATTTAACCAGTAAGCTTTCGCCTCCTGATACTCCCTTTCATTCTTACTATTGTTTAATGAATTTACATATTCGTGATATGAATAATGAATCGGCGGCAGTTTTTTATTATTTAAACCTTCTGTAAATTCCTTTAGAAAGATTCTTAAGCTGTCCCCATCACAAACCATGAGGTTGATACTTGCACACAGAATCTTAAAATTGTCACTCTCCCGTTTTAAAACTTCAAACGTAAATAACGGCCACTTTGAAAAATCATAATTTTTGTGAGATAATTCGCGGCGCATCTGTTCATTCTTTTCCGCAAACTCCTGTTCCGTCTCGGCTATCGTAATGTCAACCTTATACTCCGGCACGTCTGCCAGTATCTTCTGTGTGCCATTTTTTAAAAATATGCTGCGTAAAACCTCATGACGCTCCAGCAACTGTGCAATACTTCTTTCAATATCACTGATTTCATATGGGAACTCCACCTCAAAATAGTAATGGGCATTATAGTTCGCCAATTCAAACGAATCATTTCTTCCATTAAAATATGCTTTTTGAATATTCGTCATTGGAAGTTCCGTTTGATATGCTTCCACTGTTTTCTCCCTGCGGTTTTCCGATAATAAAGTGTCCTTCGGCTCCTCCTTTGATTCCGTTTCAGCTTGTATAAACCGGGCCAATTCTTTTATGGTGCCGGTTTCCACAATTTTTACAAAGGGAATTTTCACAGCAAATTGTTTTGTTAATTCCTGTGCTATCCTTTGTGCAATGATAGAATCTCCGCCCAAGGCAAAGAAGTTTTCATCAACCGATACCTGATCGCTCTCTAAATACTTCCCCCATATTACAGATATTTTCATTTCTATCTCATTAGCCGGAGCTGATATCTCGGATTCCTCTTTTAATTCCGGTATCTGCAATAACGCAGCCCTGTCTATTTTTCCATTTTTACTTAACGGGAACTGTTCCATATAAACAAAGCGGTATGGGATCATGTAGGTAGGCAGATATTTTTCAAAGTGAACCTGCAATTCCCTATCTTCTATTTCCTTCCCAGTATAAAACAGAGCCAATTTCTTCTTAGAATCCATAATTGCAATTGCATTATCTACTGTATAGAGTTTACGGGCAACAGTTTCAATCTCACCTAATTCAATACGAAAACCATTTATTTTAACCTGACCATCTTTTCGCCCCAATATTATTACATATCCTTCTTCGGAAAATTTACCATAGTCCCCTGTTTTATACACTCTCCCAATTGAAGGTATATCTACAAATGACCGACTTGTTTTTTCCTCGTCACCAACATATCCTAAAGCTACTCCCTTTCCACCAATACAGATTTCACCCACAACATTTGTTGGGCACACCTCGCCTTCTTTATTCAATATATAAATCTTTTGATTTCCTAATGGATAGCCATAAGGTATACTGCTCCATCCTTTCCGGACCTCACGGATTGGAAAATAGATTGACCAGATTGAAGCCTCTGTAGCACCTCCCAAACTTATAATTTCTGCATTCGTAAATACCTTTTTTATTTTTTCAGGCAGCTCCTTACCAATCCAGTCCCCGCTTAAGAAAATATGAGTTATTTCTGTATTTCTATAATCCACTGGAAGACTTTCCAAAAACAGTTTCATGATTGCTGGAACCGAATTCCATATCGTTATAGGGAATTGCTCCAGCATATGGCTTATCTCTTCTGCATTCCTCGGGTCCTTTACCAAAGATAAAAATCCGCCCATATAGATACTGCCGAAAATATCAAAAATGGATAGATCAAAATTCAGCGCTGACAATCCCAATACCCCTTCATTTTCGTCCAGGGCAAATCTTTTTTTCATATCAACCAGCGTATTCATGACACCCTCGTGAGAAATGGCCACCCCTTTGGGATTGCCTGTGCTACCCGATGTGAAAATTATATAGGCTGTGTCCTCCAACTTAGAAGTAGTGTGATTCCTCTGTCCCTTAGCAGAAACACATCTTTCAATCTTATTATTCTGCACATGTACAATCCACTCTGCACTGGAATATTCTCTTATAGTTTCAATACGTTCCTTCGGATAATCTTCCGGAACGGGTATAAAGGTGGCTCCTATTTTAGCAACAGCTAATATTGCTACTACGGAATCAATATCCTTTCCCGCCAGTACCATGACCGTATCTCCACATTTCATACCCTGTTTTATATAATCCTCAATCATATCTTCCATACGTCTCTCTAACTGTTCATATGTTAATACAGTTTCACCATCCGTTATGGCTTGTTTTGGACCAAAAAAATCGAGTGACTGTTTTAACATTTCCGGAATAGTCATTAGTTCTTCCGAACAATCAGTTTCATTGTACCGGGCAACTGCTATCTCATTTCCTACGGGGACATCATTGATTTCACGGCCGCAGATTATTCCTTCAACAAGGTTCATGTAGTAATTAAACATATTGTGAATCATATTGTCCGGAAAAATCTTCTCCAGATAATCCCAAGCGATTACGTAAGTTGTATCATAATGATATATCTGGCAGTCCAGATATACCTGTGATGTTTGAGTAACAAAGTAATTGATATCCTCATATATAAGCGCATTGTCTTCCTTAAACAACATACTGGTGAAAACCACCGGCATTAAAGCCATCTCGCCCTGATGAACTTTAGCATACTCCCTTATTACTTCTACACCATCGAAATTGTTATGATCCAAATACTCATATAATCTACCCTTTACATAAGATAAATCCTTGGACAGATTCCGTGGACTGCCTGATTCATTTTCGTAATTGAAAAGTGTATTGGTCGTAAAGTCTCCAACAAAACGCTCTGTGTCTTTCATCTGTGTCGGACGGTCCATCACTGTTACATTGAGTGTAAATTCCGGTTCCTCGCTCCATCTCTTAAGCGTATGTATATAAAGAGTCAACAGCAATACGCTTATTGTCACACCATTTCTTTCTGCAAAATTTTCTAACTCTTCCCAGGCTTCCTCTGTAAATGCCTTCTCCTTGCGTAAAAATACATTAGGGCCACGATTGACAGCTGCAAGAATCGGTATTTGTGGGGAGCCCGGAAGCGTCTTCACTCTTTCCAGCCAATATTGTTTATCCTGTAAGTATCTGTTTCCGGATTTTCTGATGGAATATGCTTCCAGATACTTGCCAAATCCATCCGATATGGGTTCTAATTCCAGTCCTCTGCATAAACTCTTAAAGTCTCTGACTAACACACTTAAACTAAATCCGTCCACAATAAGCATATCTATATCAATGGCCGCAATATAAGAATCCCCCGCCTTGATATTGCAGATTTCAAACAGTGGCCATTTGTCTGGTTCATTTACTTTCTGATTGGCAGCTTTTCTATGGCCTTCAAGTGACTTTTCTTCTAATGTCTTTAAGAAAAACGTATCGGCAATGTCTTCCCCCAATATCACCCGTCTGCTATTTTCAAAAATACTGCGCAGCATAGAATGGCGTCTGATTAGTTTACGTATTGCCTCTTCTATTTTTTGTGAAGAAAGATTATGCTTCACTTCCAAATAAAAGTGGGACATATTGGTATTCCCATAGAACTCCTGCTGGCGTCCCAGTATGTATGCCTCCTGTATAGAGGTGCAAAACATCTGGTTTTCACATGTTATCTTTTCTACCGATATTTCTCTTCCAGAAAGCTTATTAATGTAATCACATAAATCATGAATGGTTTCACACCTCGTTAAATCAAGAATCCCCATTTTAACTCCAAATTGCTTATGGATTGCACCAATCAACCGAAACATACTCAGGGAGTCTTCTGCAACGTCCAGAATACTGGTATCTTCCGTAACTTCTCCCGCAAAGTAACCCTTCATAAAACCTTCTATATTATCTCTTCTCTCTGAATCTCTACTCATTGTATATTTCCTCATGATTTCTGCTTTACTGATTTTTCCTGCTTTTGTATTACTAAGTTTGTCCATAAAGATAATATTATCCAGCTTTATACCCAGCTCTCTTAAAATAGTATGCCTGATTTTACTTTTAAGTTGCTGACCTTCAGCCTCATTTATTTCAACAAATAAATAGATATAAAATTTACCCTCGCTGGACACATTATCACCGCAGGCTACGCTTCTAAGCTGAAAATATTTAGCTACCGCATATTCAAGATCACTCAGGTATATATTTTTTCCGTAGGAAAAAATTACGTCCTTTCTTCTCCCTATAACATATAATGCCCCACCAGAGTAAAATCCTATATCGCCTGTACTTAACCACCCATCTTCCACAGGCTGACGGCCATCATACTCAAAATATCCCTTACAAACAGCACTTCCCTTTATCTCTATATTTCCGATACAATTTTCTTTTAGTTCCTCACGATGGTCGTCCATGATTCTGACTTTTGTATCTGCAATAGGTTCTCCCTGACAAATTAAATCAGCTTTTTTATAATCAAAATGTCTGCTGTCAAAATCAATTCCTGATGTTATATTCACTTCTGGTGCCACTGTAGCTTTTAACACATTTCCTTTATTTACAACCACACCGGAACAAGTCTCACTCAACCCATACGCAGCAACAAACTTTTCCTCATCAATATGAAACCTGTTTACCTTAGAAAAAAATCTCTGAATCACCTGCCGTGAAATCGGTTCCCCAATACTCATTAAAATACGAAGGGATGATAGATTCCAATTATCTGAATCAGTTATACAATCAGACATATATTTATATGCAAAATTAGGTGCTACAGAAACCGTCACATTGTATTTTTCCATCAGATCGAACCATTCCCTGGGATTAGATAAAAATGAGCTGATTTCCGAGTAAACGCATGTACAGCCTTTAAAAAATGGTAAGAACATAAAGTCCACCATCCCCACTATATGCTCCAGGGACATCCATGTCATAAACACATCATTTTGTGCTACGCTATACTCTATGCTTTTCTCTTTTACCGACTCTATAATATTTTCGACAGTCAATATTGTTCCCTTTGGTTCCGAGGTACTGCCGGAGGAATACATGATAATTGCCTCGTCCTGCTCCCCATATGCTCTGCCCCTGCGGCAAAGGCTCATTGCGTCCGCTTCAATATTTTGTATATCAATACATCCATCTGTAAAATGAGCCAAATTCTGGCTTCCCTGATTATCAGCAATCACCAATGTCCCTGGATGCGCCTTCAAAATCTTCATTAACTGCTCATAACCACTTTGGCTGGTACACATTGGCAATATAACCGGAATGGCATCTAAACAGAATAAGGAAATCAGGGAAATTAGAAACTCCTTTTTATCACCAATCTGTAAAATAACATACTCTCGCCTTTCAACAGAGCTCAGCTTCGCCATGGTTTTTTCAACCATATTCCATAAATTATCTGCACTGAACCGTTCCTCACTCAAATCATAAAATATAATTTCATTTTCGCTATTATTAAAAAAATTATGAAAGATTTCCATAATACTTCCATTTTGTCTCATATATTCAGTAACTCCTTTCGTGTAACCATTTGATATCGGACCGGGTATTTGCTACATACCGCTAAATACATACTTCCTATCTTTTTCAGATGATACACAAATTCATCTTTGCAGAAAGTCCCGTCTTTCGGAGTTAAAAACTCAATATAATTACTCCCGTAGACCAAACCTATGCCTGTACATTTTACAGTAGCTTCCTTTAAAACCCACAAGCGGAAGAAATCTTCTTTCTGCGAATTTACAATAAATTCCAGTTCCTTTGGTGAAAAAATATCCGATGAAAAGAACATTCTCTTTTCATCGATTGTTTCTATATCAACACCTATATCATTTATAGAAACAGCACAGACAACGCCCTGGGAACAGTGGCTAAAATTAAAGTAAACGTCTTGATGTTCTTTTAAATACGGTTTTCCGTGAATGCCATAGTCCATAGCAATCCTTCCCTCTATATTAAACTCCCGTTTCAGGGCAATCGTTAATAAGAGATAAGCGATGATGCAATTCTTACGATCAAGATCCCGTTTAAATTTTTTAACCTTTTCCAACCGATATTCCGGCAAAATCATAGATACCCGTTCTAAATCTGATTCACTAATCCGGTCTAACTCCTTAAATATATAAACACCATCATTCCACATGGGATTCTTCCTATATTTCAATTTCCTGTTCCCAACCCAATTGAATGATTTTCCTCAGCAGAGCTATATTTTTGTCAAACATCTCCTGTATCACAAAATTCTCAAATGCCTGTACCACATAATCCCAATTAACAGACAGATTACCTTTAAAATCCGTTGCCTGATAATCCAAAGAAACTTGAGGTGTCTGGCTGTAGGCATAAATTTCTCTTGCCCAATTGGGGAGATAGTAATCGGCCTGTTTAAGTCCCTGAAGGATTCCCGTAAAAACTACCGGCAAAGACGCCTGAACTGGATTATTCTTTGGCATTTTTCTGATTATCTTTACGCCCTCATACCCTCTATATTTAACCAAATTCCAAAATTCTTTCTGTGTTTCCAGAACCTCCTCCTTAAATGACCGTCCTTTCTTCGCTTCATATACCGCGATACTGATATTCGTAAAGTCTCCAAGAACTTCCTGCACTTCCCTATTTGCTGATAAACGATTAAACACAGTTAGATTTATGGAAAACTCAGGAGACTCCGCATATTCTGCCAATACTTTCATATAAACAGTACACAGAACTGCTGCTGGGGTTACTTTGTATTCCTTTGCCTTCATATATATCGTTTCTGTATCGGATTTCGGCAACTCATAATTCAATCTTCTAAAATGCGGTATATTAATATCCGATAGTTTTTTTGCATATGGCAAGGCCGGTGCCTTCGGAAGCATTTCACACCGCTGGCTCCAATACCGCTCAGCCTGCTCCTGAATTTTTTCATTCAGAAGCTTCCCATGTTCATTGCAATATTCTCTAAAGGTGTATGCAGGAACCATAATCTTATCATTTTCATAAAGTTTATATATCTGCTTCAGCATAAGTGTGACACTCCAGGCATCCAGCAAAATACAGTCAAACCCCACATGCAGCCTGTAACAGCAATTATCCTTTGTTGTCAGACCCACATGAAACATAGGCCAGGACTCCAACGGATATATTTTGCTTTCCCACTCCGACCGCAGCGCTTTTTGCTCTGCTTCATCATTTACTCTTTTCACTTCAATGGAGAACCACGGTACGTTACTTAAAACAGCCTGCCTCCCACACTTCAAGATAATGCCTCTCAGTGCCTCATTATCATGAATCACCTGGTTAAATATTGATTCAAATTTCTTAACATCCAGCTTATCCATATCTATTTCAAAATAGTAATTAGCACTGATACCTCCCAATTCATAGAGGTTATCCCTACCCAAGAAATACGCCTTTTGTATCGGGGTTAAATCAAATCCCTTATCCTGAACCTCCTCCTTCTCCAAGAGATATGATATAATTGCTGTTTTATTCTGCCGCATCCATTTTAATGCCTCTTCCGTAACCTTGCCCTGTTCGCCTTTAAACTTTAGCTTTTCATCCTCTAACCATACATTGATTCCATCACTGGCTAATTTATTTAAATTTATTCTCAACTCATTATCTGCCAGCCATATGAACTCTTTTGTTTTATCCATAGAGTCAACGCTCCTTCCAGAGTTTTATATCTCGCCTTCAACCATACCTTCATTCTCCGTAAGCCTGGCCTGAAGCAGATCCGCAACAGACTTGAGAGATGGCGTGCTAAAGATATCCTTTAATGGTATATCCACAGAGTATTTCTTCTTGATTTCCGCCAGGAACCGAGTTGCTGATAGACTATCTCCGCCCGATTCAAAAAAGCTCTGGCTCCTATCAAATATTTTGCAACTCAGAATGTTTGTCCAAAGCTCTGCAATATCAGCTTCAATTCCCTGAAGTATGATACTCTCCTTTTCCGCTGTTTGCTTTACAGCCAATAACGCTAATGACTGCTGTCTATCCACTTTTCCATTTTTGCTCAACACTACTTGCTTTACAATCATGCGTTTAGTCGGAATCATGTAGGCCGTCAGATTTTCATTCATGTATTCTAATATACGAGATCTCATTTCTATTACTTCTGGTGTTACGTTTTTAGCGTGGATTAACAGAGCTCCCAATCTTCCTCTTCTGTTTATTGCAACCTCACCAAAAGGAGCCTGTCCATAAATATTTTTCCAATCATCCAATAATAGTAAAGGCGTATGCTCTCGTCTTCCCCGCTTTCTATTAACAAATCCATTCTCCAGCAAGCCAGAAATAAGAATACCCATAGGGTCTAACTCCTCATACTCGATTGCATAAAAATCCCCTTTCCTCTTCAGCAGAAGCGCTGCCCACTTCACTTCCTTTAAAGGTTCCTCATAGGTATGCAATAGATTTACCGCCAAAACAATATCATATTTATTCAGTTCTGATTCTTCCACACCCTCATTGTATGTACTGCAATAGCGGATATTTGCATTCATTCCTCCCAGTTTTTCCTGTGCCAACTTCAATATTCCCGCTGAAGTATCAAATAACGTTATCTCCTCTGCCTGGCAGAATCCGTCCCAGTATTGCTTTATAATTTCTCCTGTTCTTGCACCCAAAACTGCGATTTTCCTGTTACTTATATCGCCTGCCAGTATCTTGTCTAAAAAGTACTTCGTATCCTCCCCCTTTAAAGACCAGAACTCTGGTGAAACCTCCTCCCTCCGAAGCAGCTCCTCCACACGTTGCTCACCCGTGAGTATCTCCGCAAAAAGATTCCTTGCATTCATAACCTTTTGCAATGGTTCCATTTCCTCTCTGGCGGAAAATATATCTGCTGAATATTCCATATGGGATTCAAGCCAGCCCTCCCAAAATTCCATAATCGGCCTATACTCTGCTGATACCCTTGATTGCATATGACAGAATTCAAGAATCAACTGCCTGACAATTCTTTCACGTTCCTTCATATGGAAATCCGAATACTTGTTGTTATCCTCACAACAAGTAATATGTACATTGACAGCAGCATTTATCTTCGGAACAATCACAGCTCCTAATTCCTTTTTTCCTTTCTCATCAACCACACCTACCACTACATTAGAAACGTCCGGAGAACGCTTAATAACATTTTCTACTTCTCCCAATTCGATTCGATAGCCATTAATCTTAACCTGATTGTCGATTCTACCCAGAAATTCTACAATCCCTGCAGAATTATACCGGACCAAATCGCCGGTTTTATACCACCTTACCCCATCTATTGCAACAAACTTCGCATCTGTTAATTCAGGGTCATTTAAGTAGCCTTCTGCTACACCGTCTCCGCCAATCCACAGTTCCCCATTCACATAATCCGGACAATCATATCCATTACCATCAACAACTCTCAGATACTGATTGCTCAGTGGTTCACCATATGGTATTGACTTCCAGCCGCTGTCAATATCGTTTACAACAAAATAATTAGACCATATGGCCGCTTCCGTTGCTCCTCCCAGAGAAACAAACTTACAGCATTCACTGATTGCTTTCAGCCTGTCATATAAATCCATCTTAATCCAATCCCCGGATAATAAAACCAGTTGAAGCGGCAGCATTTGTTTATCAGTTTCACAGGTGGTTAATAACATATCAAACAATGCCGGAACCGAGTTCCAAACATTTACGCCCGCATCAATAATTGCTTTTCTCCAAAATACAGGCTCCCTTTTTGTTTCCTCACTCAATACCACCAAGGTTCCCCCAGCTGATAACAATCCAAAAATATCATAAACAGATAAATCAAAATCCAAGTCTGAAATAGCGATCCCAGTATGATTCCTACCTATATTAAATCGTTGATTTATATCGGCTATTGTATTATGGGCCTCACTATGGGAGATAACCACACCTTTAGGTATACCAGTTGTACCCGATGTAAAAATAATATAAGCCGGTTGGTTCGTTTCGGGAAAGCCAGGTTCTTTTGCCGGTAACGCTTTCTGAAGAACCGCTTCAAGGCAGATCACAGATACTCCTAAATCTTCTTCTGACCTCATTTCATTGCTTGTTACGATATACCTTATTCTTCCAGTATCTATAATTTTCTTTTTTCTTTCTACAGGCTGGTGAACGCCAATAGGCACATATGTTGCTCCTGCAGCCAAAATACCATAAACGGCAATAACCTGATTAGTGCCTTTGGGTATACTTACACCGACCAGCGTTCCGCTTTTTACACCATTTTCCTTTAAATATCCAGCTAACTTTAAAATCATATCCTGTAAGCAGAAATAACTAATTTCTTCTTTATTTCCATTCTTGTAATATATAAGCGCTGCTTTCCCAGGCGCATTTGCCGCATTTTCAAAAAATCCATGATGTAGGCATTCATCTGAAAATGTTTTTTTCGTCCTATTCCTGTTCTTCCTGACAGCCATCTGATTTCTCGGAATTTGGTGGACAATTGGAGCATTATCAGCTAAATCTGCCCACTCCAAAATAATTTCCTCAGTAAAAGCGCTCAAGCCTTCCATCATATCACATTCCAACTGCTCACACTCAATGCACAGAACAGCCTTATCATTGTTGCACATTACACTGCACACGTAATCATTGATAACTATGGTATCTTTATCCTTAGACCTGTCGATTACCTCACTAATCAAATCATTCAGCGTCACATATTCTATTGCTGTTTCATTTGCAAACCAACGATAATATATTTCCACTGCGATTCCCTTTAGCAGTACATTAACCGATAGCTTCCGTTCCTCTGCAATTGTTCTTAACGTGCCCATTCCTTTTATAATCGAAATGTTTTCCTTCATAGGCTTAATCCTCCCGTTTATTAATTGCTTCCTGTATCACAATGTCCCTATACCTATTGCCTAAATCTGTAACAAAGAAATGGGAACCCTCGAACAAATTCAACTGAAAGATATTGGTTGTCATATGTTTCCACAAATTCATTATCTCTGCATTTGCCTCGTAATCCTGGCTTCCGGCATGCGCCACTATCGGTATATCCAACACTTCTCCATGATAAACCAGACTTTCATTTAATATATAATCCTGACGCAGACCCGGAAGAATAAAATTCAGCAACTCTTTATTTTCTAGCACTTCCTTTGGTGTGGCATTATACCGAACTAACTCCTCAATTAAAGCATCATCATTCATATAGGTCTTAAATTCATAGGGATTTTCCTGATCCGGAGCCTGACGCCCGGCAACAATTATTTTTTCACATTTTCTGTCTAATTGATTCCACAAATAATGTGCCGTATAAAACGCCATTGCTGCCCCCATACTGTGCCCATACAGGACAATCTTTCTGCCGCAGCTAACATCAGCAATTTGCAATGACAGTTCCGGCAGAATCTCATTGAAATCAACAGCCATTCTTTCAGTCCGCCTGGTTCCCTTTCCAGGCAGCTCGACACACATAATGAGCACTGAATCATTAGATTTCAAAGTCCACGGCCGATATGTTGTTGCTGTTCCTCCTGCATGATGAAAGCAAAACAAGATAGTCCCCTTATTACTGTCAGCTACATTTTCGGACACAAATGGAAAATACCGATTTTTCATGGTCATACGTTTCCTCCCAAAATAACTTTTTAACAAATTTATAAAATAATTGCCGCAGACTTTTGATAAATCGACATTGTCATCTATTATAAAAAGTACTGCGGCCTGAATCATTATATTAACTTCCAGCTTACTCTTACATATTTCTATATCCGAAATAAGTTCTCTTTAGTCCTTATGACAAATAACATTTCTCTCAGCCCACTTCAAAGTACTCTTTCGCTTTTATATAGCCATTGCTGAATCACCCTTTTCGCGGGAGAAAAATTCCTGTAAAAGTCTTACAGCCTCGTTATCCATAGGCCGATGCCATAATATACGGCCATGCTCAATAAACATAAGATGTGTACAGCATTTGTATATCAGTTCAGGATCATGCGTTATCAGAAACAACGTTTTTTTCATTTCTTTTAGCTGTATTAATTTTTCTGAAACCTCAAGCATATGTCTATAATCCAATCCGCTGGTGGGTTCATCAAATATGATTATTTCTTTTCCAGATGCAACAGCACTGCCAATAGCGACTCGCTGCTTCTCTCCACCGGATAATGACATTGGGTGCAGTTTCAGTTTATCCGACAAATCAAGCCCAGCCAAAATTTTTTGTGCCCGAACCTTGTCCTCTTCCTCATTTTCTCCATCCATACTCAGCAAAAGTTCATCAAGTACATCTTCTGTAAAAAGCTGGTGATTTACATCCTGCATTACCATATAGGAAATATGCCGGCGCTTCTTCGCATTAAGGGCATTGCCATTTAATTTCAAAGTGCCCTTTGAAGATTTATCTAGTCCGCATAGACATCTGGCAAAAGAGGATTTACCAGCTCCATTGTCACCAATGATTCCAATGATTTCTCCCTGCGGCAATGTTAAATTCGGTATGTTTACAATCGGATATCCCCGTTTTTCATATGAAAACCAAAAATTATCAATCTGCAGGCTTTTTTCATTTGCTTCAGGTTTTTTTTCAGGCATCAAGTCAAATGGATTTAATGCACGTAATCCCATTTTCTTTAACTCTTTTGGGTCTAGTTCCAAAAATTCCTCTCTTGTATATTCATTACATATCTCTCCGCGCTTCATATATATGATTCGATCCGCATATGGAGCCAGGTAATAAAGGCGGTGTTCGGCAACGATTACCGTCTTATTTTCAGATTGCCATTGGCGAATTACTTCTGTTAAATCTTTTATCGAAGAAATATCCAAATTAGAGGACGGTTCATCCAAAACAAAAGTATTAGGGCAGATAGCATCTGCCGATGCACAGGCTATCTTCTGCTTTTCTCCGCCAGATAAAGCAAACAGGCTCCGTCCAAGCAGATTCTCTAATTTAAGGCACTTTGTTGTATTCTCAAGCCTTGCCAGCATTTCCTGCACCGGCAAACCCATATTTTCGCATCCAAACACAATCTCGCTTGTCGTATCTACATTGTAGAACTGTGTTCTCGGATTTTGAAATACAGAGCCAACCATGGGAGCAATCTGATATAACTGATAATCCTTTACCTCTTTCCCATCCAAATAAATCTGTCCCGTTAACTGTCCATTATAATAATGTGGAATCAATCCGTTAATCAGGCGCGTCAAAGTTGTTTTACCGCAACCAGATTCACCACATAGTAAAACAGTCTCTCCATCTTCGATTTTCAAATTGATATTACGCAGGCTATTCTCTGATTCTCCGCTTTCATAGGTAAAGGACACATCTTTAATTTCTATCATTTCACTTCCCCTTCTACCATTTAATAATAAATAAGGTGACAAACAGCATAACGCCTGAAATTACTACCGCAATGGCATCGTAACAGGTAAATCCAACTCTCGTTATGCTTGACCGCTTTGCTGGATTATCCAGCCCACGGGTCAATGCTGCCGCAGACAGTTCATCACCAATCTTTACAACCGAAATCATAAGCGGTATGAAACGATATTCAAGCAGTGCCATTGGATTCTGCCAAAATTTTTTCGTACCAAACTGGATTTCCCTCATTCTCATAGCGTCTTTAATAGCTGCTGACTCTTCCTGCATGGTAGGTAAAAAGCGAAATAATACAGAAAGAGGAATGGTAATATTCCTACCGATATGCATTCTGCTCAGTGATGTAATACACTCACTGGCAGTAGTAGACTTAATTATGTAATTCCCCATTGCAAAAGCAGGAAAAAGCCTTAAAACCAATCCCACCAATAAAACTACAATCATATTGACAACCATATGAAAACGAATTGAGTTTTGGATCTCCTTAACCACCAAAGCAGCTACAAACAGAACTATAAAAATGGCCGCTGCCTTATACTGCCTGTTTGTAAGTAATAGAATAAAAGGTATCAAAGCCACTGCAAGCATAAAAGCGGTATGGCCGTATAAAAACTCGGCGGTAGCTACAACGGCCATCAGCAGTAATTTTGTCCGTGGGTCTAAATGGAATCCTTTCGTCTCTGTAACAGCAAGCATGTGCATCAAACAATACCCGCCCTCTCAAAGTGCTTCTTAAGCATTTTATGACCGAGCAAAGCACCGCAAATCCCGCCGACAAACAAAATCACAAATCCTGCATACATCATCCATGATGGCATCATAGCTTGTAATGTTTCTGCGTACTGGTCCCCCATGGAGCTGTGAATATTTTCCCAGTAGGACTGACCGGCAATCCAAAGATTCGCAGGGCATCCCATCATGCCAAGGCAAAAACACGCATAGCTTAGGAGGGTAACTTTAAAGCTTTTATACTGACCGGCCTTTAACACAATATCAGCAAGAATTCCGCCCAGTGTCCACCCCACCAGCCCAATCCATGTATAGCCTATAAGAAAGAAAAACAGACCGCAGATGACACCTGTAATTGTCAGCATCCCGAATTTCTGGATTTTTGTGTAGTACAGCATCATAGGAATGCCACATACAAACGGCCAGATAAACAGAAGGAATGGATATATTACAGGCAGTGAAGTCAGTAATCCGAAAACAAAAAATATTACAAGAGTCATGGCAGTATAAATTCCTACATTGATAAGATCTTTTCCATTTAGTTTATTAGATTTTTGCATTTTAATCGTCCTTTCGTTATGACTAATTTCATGTTTTATGGTTAGATACAGCTAACTGTCAGGGAAGTTTTTTGGGGATTAAATCCCCAAAACAGTTTGCCAGCCCGAGCTGAAAAATACCGATAGTGTATGAGCATACTTCAATGCAGCTGGCTTTGGATAATTGTGCATAACAATTTCCGCAATTGAAGCATAGTAAGAATGGACCAACATATGCCACTCGTCCTCATCTAAATCATTGACAGGTACACCGCGTGCTTTTAATTCTGCAATGAGTTTTATTGTCTCCTGCACATCTGCGCGTACCAAGTCGTCTAAAAAGCCTGCATACTTTGTTCCTGACGAGCACATCAGAAGCAGCCTGAATACATCAAAATTCTCATAAATATATTCAATTATCTGGATGATCGTGCTTTCTGACAGCTTCCACAAATTCTTAAGCTCATCTGTTTTTACTAAATCAAAATGCTTATCTATTGATTCTGAATATATCTTTTGGATTGTCTGAACAACTGATTCCACTAAAGAACCAAATAAAGCTTCCTTATCAGCAAAATGATTGTAAAAGGCACCATTGGTTACATTTGCGTCTTTACAGATTTCCCTAATACTGGCTCTTTCAAAGCCAAATTCTAAGAAGTGTTTCTTTGCACAGGCCAAAAGATTTTCATGAGTTTGCTGGAAATCCCTTGACATTTCCTCCCCTCCATTCTATACTATGATTACACTGTAATATTACACCGTAATATAGATTTTACCACCCTTTTCCTAAAAAATCAATACCCAATTACAAATTCTGATTGGCAGAAAGGAAGATGTTTATATGAAATCAAAAGAACCGGGGGCAATCCGGCAGCTTTTTATGTTTGTTGGCAGTAGCAAGGGGAAAATGAAATTTTCCATTCTTATGGCCGTTTTAGGGGAACTATTTGGTATGGTTCCATTCCTTATGCTGGCTATGTTGGCAGACTCACTCTATTCCGGAACAGCTACTACTAAAGATACGGTGATACTGGCGGGAATCGCGGCACTTTGCCAGTGCATTAAGACATTCCTTACATGGAGGTCGTCCCTTCTGTCCCACCGTATTTCCTTTACTATTTTACAAAATATACGTGAAAAAATTGCCGATAAAATGGCGAAGGTTCCCATGGGCGTCATGTTGGAAACCCCTTCCGGCAGTTTTAAAAACCTAATTGTAGATAATGTGGCAAAGCTAGAGGATTCTATGGCCCATTTTATGCCTGAACTTCCGTCACACATCACAGCACCTCTATGCAGTATTCTATTAATCTTTATTTTGGATTGGCGCTTGGGGTTGGCCTCTTTAATTACTGTCCCGTTGGGAGGTTTGTTTTTCGCTGCCATGATGCGCGGATATGCCTCCCGTATGGAAAACTATATGTGTTCTGCGAATGAAATGAACAGTTCTCTTGTGGAATATGTAAATGGTATTCAGGTCATTAAAGCTTTTAACCGGTCCAGCTCGTCCTATGGGCAATATTCAAAAGCTGTCAATCACTTCCACGACTGCACCATAGAATGGTGGAGTGAGTGCTGGCTATGGAATGCGGCCGCTCGTGCAGTCCTTCCCTCCACCTTACTTGGCACGCTTCCTATAGGCGCTTTGCTTTTTATGAATGGTTCGATTACTTTACCGGTTCTGATGATATGTCTTATTGTCCCCCTTGGCTTTACAGGGCCGCTGATGAAAGTATCGGAAGCCATGGAGCAGGTAAGTATGATCAAAGGAAACCTTGAACAAGTTACTGCCTTCTTAAAAACTCCTGAACTGCAGCGGCCTGCGGACCCGGTTACTCTCACAGAACCGACATTTGAATTTAGCCACGTTTGCTTTGGTTATAACAAAAGTGAAGTGCTGCACGATATCTCATTTAAGACGTCACCGAAATCAATGACAGCGATTGTCGGTCCCTCCGGATCTGGTAAATCTACCATAGCCAAATTAATGGCGGGATTTTGGGATGCCACCTCCGGGACTGTGCTTTTTGGTTCACAGGATATTCGCAACATCCCCTTTGAGCAGCTGATGGGAGAAATCAGTTATGTTGCACAGGATAACTTTCTTTTTGATAAAACCATCCGTGATAATATCCGCATGGGTAATCCAGCCGCAACGGACGAACAAATAGAAACCGTTGCAAAAGCTGCAAACTGCCATGATTTTATCATGCAATTAGAAAAAGGCTACGACACTATGGCCGGAGATGCCGGAGACCGCCTATCCGGCGGAGAACGCCAACGTATCACCATAGCGCGTGCCATGCTCAAAAAAGCTTCCGTGGTTATTCTTGATGAAGCAACTGCCTATGCAGACCCGGAAAATGAAGCACTGATACAAGAAGCACTCAGTAAGTTAATTTCTGGGAAAACCCTAATTGTTGTTGCACATCGCCTGAATACAATCCGCAATGCCGATCAAATCCTTGTTGTAGCTGATGGAACAATAGCTGGATGCGGAACGCAAGATGAACTGTTAGAGAACTGCCCTCTTTATAAGAAAATGTGGGAGAATTATTCAGATGCGGTAACTTCCAAAACGAAAGGAGAATCTTAGATGTTTGAAATGATTTCTCGTATTTATAAAATCGCCGGCTCCAGCCGAAAAAAAATAACACTTGGAATACTGTGTAATATTTTAAAATCTTTTTTTCAAAGTTTTATGATGCTCAGTGTATTTTTAATCATGTTGAACCTTGATGCACTAACTTCCTCAATAATTTTAAAAGCTGTAACTATCATTCTTATTAGTATTCTTGGACGTTTCTTTTTCCAATGGATGAGTGACCGTACCATGAGCGGAACCGGTTATGATATTTTCCGTGATTACCGTTTAGAAATCGGTGAGCGATTAAAACAAGCACCTATGGGTTATTTTTCAGAGCAGAATCTTGGAACCATCCAAACAATTTTAACCACTACCATAGCGGATCTGGAAGGTTACTCAATGATGGCTATCGAACAGATGACCAGTGGTGTTGCTATGGCGTTCCTTATGTCTTTCATGATGTTCTTTTTCAACCCAATAATAGGGACACTAAGTATGATAGGCTTAGTAATTGGCCTGTCAGTATTACGCCTGGTCAGACAGCGGGCCGCGGAACATTCGCCAATTTATCAGGCTGCCCAGGAAAATCTGGTTAACAAATGTTTAGAGTACATACGTGGAATTGCTGTTCTCCGTTCATTTTCGAACGGCAAAAGCGGTCAGCAAGAGGTACACACCGCATTTCAAAGGAAATGGGATGCTGATTATACGCAAGAAAAGGCAACCGCAGGTGTTCTCCGGCTATATGGCCTTGTTTATAAATTGATGAGTTGTGTCTTAATCGCTGCTGCTGGTATCTTATACATGGACGGAAAAATTTCCCTGCCATTCTGTATGACATTTTTGTTTTGTGCATTTACTGTCTATTCTGATTTGGAAACTATGGGAAACAGTGCATTCTTGAGCAAGAAAATAAATACCGAATTAGACCGTTTAGAGGAAGTGACAAATATTCCCCAAATGGACACCACCACGGATAAACTCCATCCTTCCATATATGAGATTTCATTAAAAGATGTATCGTTTGGCTATGGTTCCCGCAGAATTATTGACCACATATCCTTAAACATACCAGAACATACTACATGTGCGATTGTAGGTCCGTCAGGAAGCGGTAAGACGACATTATGCAACTTAATCGCTCGTTTCTGGGACGTTCAGGAAGGCTCTGTTTGTATTGGCGGCCAAAATGTGAAAGACTATACCGCTGACAGTGTGCTTGACTGTATCAGTATGGTTTTCCAAAAGGTTTATCTATTCCATGACACAATTGAAAATAATATTAAGTTTGGGAATCCTGATGCGTCACTTCAAGAAGTAATGGAGGCAGCAAAAAGAGCCTGCTGTCATGACTTCATTATGGCCTTGCCAAATGGATATCAGACTGTAATTGGCGAAAGTGGATCTACATTATCGGGCGGCGAGAAACAAAGAATCTCCATTGCACGGGCAATTTTAAAAGACGCACCCATTGTCATTTTAGATGAAGCGACCTCCAGTGTTGACCCTGAAAATGAACAGGCACTTTTATCTGCGATTGAGGAGCTGACTAAAAATAAGACTTTAATTTCTATAGCCCACCGATTGAGTACCGTACAAAAAGCTGATCAGATTATTGTGATTGATAATGGGCAAGTCAGACAAAAGGGCACCCATGACCAACTCAGTAAAAAGGACGGAATTTACCGGAATTTCCTTAAATTACGAGTGGAAGCCACCGGATGGCAATTATAAATATTACCATTTCACCCCTCTGTATCAATGAAAACCAGTGCTTCGGGGGAACCCAGCTGCGGACCGCTTTTGGCTGCTCCGGGTTCAGGCCCACCAGCAGCCAGCGGAGCTGCTGGTGGGAGATCTGTCTGGCTTCTTCGCCCGTCCGCGGCCATTGGAGGCGGCCGTTTTCGTAGCGCTTATAGAACAGGCAGAAGCCGTCCCCTTCATAATGGACTGCCTCGATCCGGTCCGCCCGTTTCCCGCAGAAAAGGAACAGGGAATTGCTGTAAGGGTCAAGCTGAAAGCTGTACTGGATGATATCCACCAGACCGTCCAGCTGTTTTCTCATATCTGTGTACCCGGTGCGCAGATAGATCTTTTCCACCCGGGAGAGGTCACCTAACATGATCTCACCGCTTTCAGAATGGTCTCCAGCAACTCGCGGGGCGTATCTTCAAAGAGGTCAACAGTCACCGTACCGGCACGGAGTACTGCTGCAGGAGCGGCACAGGGATCCTGCCTGCCGTGAAGGGATACCTCCGTAAATTCCGGAGCCGCATCCGGAATCAACGCAGTCTGCTCCATGACCGGCCTGCATCCATGACTCTTTCGGGGCAGTTCTTCAAGCGCCAGTTTCCGGATCTTTGCGATCCAGTAGTAATAGCTTTTTAGGGAGATATGATGTTGTTCGCACCATGCCTGGTTTGTTAGACCGGAGGCTCTGCATTGCCGGATCACGTCCAGCCAGTACTGAAGTTTTACCTGTTTATCCGGAGTTAAAGCGGAAATGTCCATTGGTATTCTCCTTTATTTGGATTTAGAGTTTTGGGAGGGAACTCTAAAAACTCTAACCCCAAGTTTACAAGAGAACGCCAAATATTTCACTACACGTTCTTATTTGACGCTTACTTTTATTAGTTTAGGATTAATGGCACTTACGAATAAACCAGCGTCTGACAACCACTGTGCCATGGGTTCATAGTATCGGCCTGTATGTTCCATAACAATTCGAGTATCGCCATTTAAGCTTTTCTACTGGCTAATTAGATATGTTATGTCAGAAGATGTAATCTGTCCAGGAAAGCTAGGTTGAAAGAAAAAATCAAAAAAAGTCGTAACTTAACAAGAGCACCAGTAAACTGCCGCCCCAAAGGATCCTATGGAATAAAGGGTATCAGGCCATAGCAGGAGGAGTAATCACATAGCCTCGTTTCTCTAAACGTTTGATGGCATTTCTGTCATACTGTTCCTGAAATTTCCGGTACATTTCTTCAGGAATAGCGGAATAATCCGTATCGGCAGGATTAAATACCTCCTGCTTTTGGAACATGTGGTAAATGCAAGTCAACACCATGCGTGCAATGGCAATGATTGCCCGTTTATGACCACGACGTTTTTTTATACGGTCATATTTGTATCTGAAGTAAGGGTTTTTACTCTTGATGGCAGCATTTGCACACTGAACCAGCAGAGGCTTTAAGTACACCCCGGCTCTTGAAACATGGACGCTCTTCTTTTTACCGGCACTTTCGTTATTTTCAGGAGCCAGCCCAGCCCAGGAGCACAAACGTTTTGAGGATTTGAATACCGCCATATCCACCCCGTTTTCAGCAATGATAAAGGTGGCAGACTGCTCTGTAATTCCAGGAATTGTAGTAGCCAATTCGATAAATTTATGGTAAGGTTTAGCCAGGTCGGAAATCGTTTCTTCGAGAGTGGAGACGCACTCATTGATTTCATCGAAATGCTTTCTGCAGACCTTAATCTTAACGGATTGGTCACGGCGCAGTTCATAACCGATTATGGAGGTTACAACATCATCTGCCTTGTCCTTTGCTTTTTTAAGAAGCAGGGATTTACAGTATTCGGGGTCAAATACCTCACAGGTCAGGATATAGTCAACGATGGCGGTCGCTGATTTTCCAAAGGAATCTGAGAGGACGGATGCAAGGGCAATGTTGGAAACCGTAAGAGCATTCTGTAACCGGTTTTTCTCACTGCTGCGGTGGCCAATCAGTTTCTGCCGGTATCGGAACAATTCCCGAAGCATGCGAATTTGCTTACAGGGGATATAACTGGAAGGAACAATATCAAATTTAAACAGATCCGCAATCCAGGCGGAGTCTTTGTCATCGGTTTTCTGTCCTTTGATAGCCCTGACATACTTGGGGTTAGCAACGACAACGTGACAGGAATCCTCCAGGATATTAAAAATTGGAATCCGTAGGCTAAGCACACAACGCCTTGCCCAAAGGCAGGTTTTTGCGTGCTTGCCCCCGAACCGTACGTGCACCTTTCAATGCATACGGCTCTCCATTTGTGTTGACTTAAAATCCACTTACTATTTTGCTATAACAAGTTTCGCATACAACCAGGGTTTTCCGGTTCATTTCAAGCATTTTTCGTTCCCAGTCGGTGACTCCGGATAGTTCTGACAGCTTTCTTACATGGTGGACTATTGTTCCAGGTTTTGTTTCACCGCAAAGTTCACAACAGTCTTTTGAAAAGCGTGTGAGCAACTCCTTGGATTGTTTTTTACTAGCATGGTTTGTGATGATGGGTTGTTTTTTGAAACCATAGTCATATAAGTATACTGTTTTGAAGCCATTATGGGTTTGGTAACGTGTCTGCATGCGTCCTTCCCTGAAATATTTCCTCATTATTTTGTGCACTGAACTTTTGTGTTTTCCTGCGAGTGTTTTAGCAAGGCTGTATTTCATGATGTAATAATAATCATTGAGCACCGATGCATTGTCCGCAAACCTGTAGTATTGGTATAAACCGACGATTTCCCAGTTGTATATACGGAAGATTTCATGGTCGGGGAGATAGAGCAGGTTATTTCTTGTTTTCGGTTTCCAGATTTCCTTTCCATCAGCGTTGTGTTCGATTTTTATTGCCTCAGACTGTATTAATTTCTTTAACCACGCTTGCTTGGGGAGGTAAAGCCTGACTCTTCCATGGTGACGGTCTGACAGTTTTCCCAGCTTATCCCTGGACGGGACGCCTTTTCGGCCAATGGTTATTTCGCAACCGAGGAATTGTGCTTTTTCATATCCATGGGTAACCAGTGTTTTTTCTTCGGACAGCTCCAGATGTAATTCCTTAAGCAGGAATGACTGGATTACCTGTTTGGTTGCTATAGCGTCCTGTTTGCTGCCGATTATTCCGATAAGGATGTCGTCCGCGTACCTTTGGTAGAAAATCCTTCTGAATGAAGAATCCATTGGCTGGGAGCAGGACATAGATACCCGTTGGTTGCGCAACGCTTTGAGTTCTTTTAGTTTTTGGGTTCTCTCTCTGGAATTCCCAGCAAGCCCGGAGATGGACTTCCTCAACCGTTGTTCTTTATTTTGGACAGAAATGTATTCTTTGGACAGCTGTCGTTTTGTCCCCTTATCAAAGGAGGTTTTGTATGTCGCCATAAAACAGTCAAGTTCGTTCAGGTAAATATTGGCAAGGATAGGACTGATAATTGAACCCTGGTGCAGTCCTCTGTCCGGTCTGTGTAATTGTCCGTTTTCCAGGTGCCCGGCTCTTAGAAATTTCCAGATTAGGCTGATAAAGGCTTCGTCCTTTATCCTTCTGCGGAGAATGCTTATCAGCACGTGATGGTCTACCATATCAAAGTAGGAATGGATATCACCTTCGATAAACCATCTGACCCCGGTGAAGTTGATTTTAATCTGGCTAAGGGCTGAATGACAGCTTCGGGACTTCTCATGATGTCTCGCACATCCTTCCTTTAGGTATTGAAATCACAAACTGTCCCCCTTCGCCATGTACAGCGCTTTCCGCTGCCCGGACTACTATGGGGACTCCGTTGCCATGGCGGTATAACCGCTTTAGGCAATCCACATTTCATGCGCATAACATAGCGTGTACCGTTTCAGACAGGATTTTCGCCCGTTTCCGCTTACAGCGGATGGCTGGCAGTGGGTATATATACCGGAACAATACTGGGATTCCGTTATCACTGCCACCCAGCGTTACAATTGCCATTCGCTGGTGACCCGGCTAAGACTCCTTGGGCTATCCTTCAGGCAGTGTAGCTTTTGTCTTTGTCGATACGTTCATCTTGCCGTTCAGCCGCAACTTGGCAATTTCATTGGCTTACGGCGTTGCCGGCATGCGTTTGTCCCTGTTGTGGTTTCCCTTGCAGGTCAGCCGGTTGATGGCGGCATTTTTATACCAATGCCTTCCTCCTGCTTGCGGAGGATTTGTTATGTGCACCATATGTGCGCGCAGTATTTACCAGTGGATTCGAGGCAGATCTCAGTGCAATTGAAAGAAAGAAGCCATTTTTTCAAAGAATTAAGATCGGAATTGAAGGTGGCGAACCGCTTTTTAACATAAGAAGTAACGCCCCTGTAGTCTGTCAGAGCAATGGTAGCGACAACAAATTTCTTGTGAACGTCCATGCCACAGCAGACAAAGTGTTTGATAGATAACATAAAACAGCCCTCCTAAGTAAAATAGACAGACATTGACTGGCTGTCCAGCAAAGAAAGACCTAAGGAATTGCTTTGACAATGATTAGGTTACGAGCTCAAGGCGTCACTGGTTTGTGCTTGAGAAGACAGCCGACACATGTTTTTATGCGGACTTGATCCCAAATGGAGGAACCGATTCTACTTCCTCCTCCGTGCTCTGTAGTGTATCTGTCTGAGGAGAGTTTAACATCAAAAATAAAATAGCGGAAGCACAAACTTGCTATTTCATAACTGTTTTGTGCCTAAGCGAAGCGAAAGGAATGAGAGTTTTTATGAGTTTTTCTGAAAGCCTGTCATCTCCTATATCATGTGATAGGGTCATAAGAAGTTGAAAACTGGATCGATAACGTGTAACTATCTTTTTTCCATACCTTCTTTCCCTCATCTGCTCCATTACTTCCTGGATCAATTCATCAAGTTCCTTTTGGTTTTCCTTCATTAATGGAAGCCTCCTTCTTTTTGTTCCATCATGAAGGCTATTTAGGAAAAGGTCAAAAACTATACCGACATTTTTTTAGGAAATGGCTGTAACTGGCGGCTTTCCCAAAAATGTCGGTATAGTTTTTTGGTCGGTATAAGTCGTATACATGATGCGGCGGATGTCATCTGAAAACTGGAAGAAAGAGCTTACATCCTCCCAGTTGTTTTCCCAGTTGCTGATCGCATAGGGATACTTCCCTCCTCATGTTTCTTTCACTTTTTCCAGTTCCGACAATGCCGCTGTTTCATTGTAAGCGTCAAATAAGAACGTGTAGTGAAATATTTGGCGTTCTCTTGTAAATACGACTTTACAACTTTTTAAGAAAAAAATATCGTACAGGACACTTTGGTGTAT
>ENA-ORVC01000317-ORVC01000317.1-human-gut-metagenome-genome-assembly--contig:-NODE-317-length-53257-cov-4.737134_pt1 | contig 53257 bp, 60 predicted proteins | sample MGYA00242092_ERZ509234 | MGnify/ENA primary metagenome ERZ509234 (study PRJEB26280, sample SAMEA2338800) | human gut metagenome | biome: human gut; feature: human-associated habitat; material: faeces... | reverse complement strand
TCCGGTGTAGCCGATAATGGGAGCCATGCTCTCTGCTTCATTATACACACGAATAGAATCTTCCGTAATATCCACGCCCTGCAGCTCATCTTTACGCTCCATGACTTCTGCCACAGTCTCTTCACTGACATTGGTTGCCACGGTTACCGGAACATATTTTTTAAAACTGTTGGTTGACAAAATATAACGGATTTTTGCAATTTCCAGGGTCTCTTCCGGTGTAAAAGTTTCCGGAAGTCCATGGCTTTTCAGTTCTTCTTTTGTATACGGCTTTTCCTTATTCACCAGTGCAAACCGTTCTTCACTGCACATGTATTCCATAAGTTCTTCTGCTGAAGCGTTTAGCTGTTCTTCTTTTAGCTTATCAATATATGCTTCACCATAAATATCTGCTATAAAACGGTTTCTTGTAAATCCTTCTGCATCATACGCATAGGTTCCGTCTTCCTGCAAAACAATGTGAAAGGTAATATCCGTTGTTTCATTATTTCTTTTCAAAATATGAAAAAGCTCGTAAGCTACATGATTCAAAGTAAGATTTTTTTCCCTGGTAGTATCATAAGTTCCATTGTCTTCCAGGATAATGGAATAGGAAAGCTGATTATAAGCCATAGGTTTCCCATTCCGGTCTAAAATGTTTCCTCTGGTGCCTTTCAGGGTACGCTCTTTGGTAATGCTCAGATTGAAATTGTCTGCATATTCCTCTCCGTGAAGAATCTGAAGAGAAAAAAGCCGCTGAATCAATATCACAAACATAACCCCAAACACCAAAACAAGTACGGTTGTTCTTTTTAATCTGATTTTTTTTAAAATTCTTTTTATTTTCTTAACCAAGTGGAATCTCTCTCTTTCATTTCCAGTTCTGTCAGTTTCTTATTTAGCAAAAACAGCAGCTTATAAACCACCACAGTAACCAGCACGGTATAAATCATTTCCGGAATCATGATTCTGCCAAGATAATAGAAAAAATCAATTCTGCCCCGCATAAGGTACTGAATTCCATAAACCATAACACCATAGAGCAAATCACCACCTGCCACAATCAGCAAAGGTACTCGGATTTCCTCTCCGTAAAAGATTTTACAGCAGCATCCTGCCACATAGCCGGTACACAGGTAAATCAGCCCATAAAATCCCAGCAGATATCCATAAAAAATGTCCATTAAAATCCCGCTGAAAAATCCAATCCATAACCCCGTCTTTTTTCCTCTCATAAATCCAAAGGAAACCGTAAGAATCAGCAACAGATTCGGGACAATGGATCCTATGGCAAAAGCCTGAAACACCGTGCTTTGTAAAATAAAACAGGCCAGAATCATAGCAGCTATGGCAGCTCTGTATTTTAACTTCATTTAAGAATCCCCTTTCTGCTGCTTCAGTTCCTTGATAACCAGAACTTCACTTAAATGCTCAAAATCCACTGCCGGAGTCAGTGTTCCTGTTTTTGTCAGATTATTAGGGTCTTCTTTGATTTCACTGACGTATCCAATGAGAATACCCGGAAGGAATTTTTCACTCACATCTGAAGTAACGATTTTTTCGCCTTCCTGTATCTTATCATCTTTGTCCTTTAAATGAATAAACTGAAGTTTTCCTTCGTCTATCAAACGTAAATCCCCTGCCACAATGCAGCGGTCTGAAGTACTCATGGTCATGGCACTGACATTGCTGGTATCATCAATAATGGAACGGACGGTTGCCCAGTTGCTTCCCGCCTCTGTAACAATTCCTACCAGACCACTTCCTGCAATCACATTGCAATCCTTCTGTACCCCGTCTTTGGTACCCTTATTAATGGTAAAGTTTGCAAACCAGTTTCCCGTATCCATGGAAATCACATTGGCTGCAACTTTATCATACTGGCTGTAATCCTGATCCAGCTGATAAAGCTCCTGCAGGCGTTCCAGTTCACTGATGCTCTGTGTCAGACGGCTATTTTCCGCGGTCAGTTCATCTACCTTTTCCTGAAGTTTTTTCTTTTCTTTTACTAATTTTTGTTTATCCTGAAGACCTGCTGTTGCTCCGTCCAGGGCAGTTCCCACCGCATTAATACCTTTCTGAAACGGAACAATGATATAGCCTGCTGCTGTTCTTACTGCATCCACAGGAAATTTTACGGCTGCTGCAAAAATCATCAAACTAATACAAACTAAAATCATAGCAGCAAATACATGTTTGCTCTTAAACGTCCAATTATGCTTTTTTTTCATTGTTTAAACCTCAGCCTTTCTTTGTTTCCTCACTTTCCTGAAAACAGGTGGTCACTTCACCCATTTCTGCAGGGTCTTGTTCCCGATAATTTCTTTCAGACCACAAATGGTACACAATTCATAATAACTGGACAGCCGGACTCTCTGCCCGGTTGCCTGGCTGATAAACCAGTCCATATCCGGTATTCTGGTGGTTCCTCCTGCCAGGAAGATTCCCTGGTCGGTAATGTTGTGCATCATCTGCGGAGGCGTCCGTTCCAGGAAAAACTGGATTTCTTCGCAAATTCTTTGAATGACCGGCAAAATTGTAGCATAAATCATATCAGAAGGAATAATTCCTTCTCTTGGCAACCCGGAAAGACTGTCAATTCCCACAACCTTTCTGGCTTCCCTGATATCTTCCTTTAAATAAGCCAGAGAAAATTTCAGCCTTCTGGCTGTCCTGTTGCCAATATGAAGATTATATTGCTTACGGACTTCATTGACAATCGCTTCATTTAACTGTTTCCCTCCCAGTTCCACAATTTTACTCAAAACTACTTTTCCGCCTTCAATCACGGAAATTTCTGTACTTTGCGCTCCAATGTTGACAATCATGGAACCTTTGGTATGGGTTATGGGGATACCAAGAGCCACCGCATCTGCGATGGTCTTGTTCACCATATAAATTTTGTTTTTCCGGTTGGAATTTCCAATGGTATAATAGGCTCTCTGTTCAATTTCTGACAAATCAGAAGGAACTGCCAGATACAGCGTATTGCCGAATTTTCCTCCGGCGCTGCTCTTTTCCAGCAAAGCCTGTAAAACCATCTCTGTATGAGTGACATCTGCGATTTTGCCAAAGGCCATAGGCGAAATCACAGAAACATTGGATGGATTCTTTTCGTACATTCCATATGCTTCGTTTCCCACCGCCAGAACCTGATTCTGGTTGCGGATAGCAATCATATTTTTTTCTGTTATCATAGTATCCTGTTCCTGTGAATAAATTTTCACAGTACTGGTACCCAGGTCTATTCCAAAGGTCTTATGAAATGGCATGTGAATGCTCCCCTTATCTATCTTACTGCTTAACAGACAGACTTTCTATCTGCTAAAAAATCCCCTCCTGACGAAAACTCAGATATTTGCAGTCCCCGATAATAATATGATCCAAAAGAGGGATTCCAATAAGTTCCCCTGCGTCTTTTATCCGCTGGGTAAAATCCAAATCAGCCTCACTGGGAGAAGGATCTCCGCTTGGATGATTATGTATCAGAAGAATCCCTACAGCATGGTAAGAAACAGCCGACAGAAAAATCTCCCTTGGACTTACCAGGGAACTGTTTACCGTACCTTTAAAAATCATCTCCTCCCCAAGGAGGTGATTTTTCGTATCCAGCATCATACAAAAAAGCTGTTCCTGTTCTTCATGACGCAACTGCTCCATATAATAATCTGCAATGGTCTGAGGATGGTTGAGAGAAAGTCCCCTTTTGGCGCTTTTTCTGGCGATTCGTTTAGAAAGCTCACCAATACACTTTAGTTGTACTGCTTTTACCTTCCCGATTCCTTTTATGGATTGAAGCTGGGTCAGACTCAACTGATGCAGTCCCAGAAGTCCTTCCCTGTCTCTGGACAGATTCAATACCTCTTCTGCCATTTCCACAGAAGTGCTTCCTCTGGTACCGGTTCTTAATACTACTGCTAAAAGTTCCGGATCTGTAAGTGCCTGAGGTCCGAGACGGACACATTTTTCGTAAGGCCGGTCATGTTCCGGCAGTTCTTTCATGGTTTTAAATTCTGTCATGAAAACCTAATGCTCTCTTCAGCATTTTGCGGCGTTCGCAGGTTCATTGTAGCACAGATTAAAAACGATGTATATGCTTCAGAGGGAATTTATAAAATTTTTCGTTATTGCCTCTCCTACTCTTAGTCCATCCATGGCAGCAGAAGTGATTCCTCCCGCATAGCCTGCACCCTCTCCACATGGATAGATTCCGGCTGTCGAAGACTGAAACTGCTCATTTCTTACAATCCGTACAGGAGAAGAGGTTCTGCTTTCAATGCCACTTAACAGCATATCCGGCTGTGAAAATCCCGGAATCATGCGATTAAACGACTCAATCCCCTCTATCAATGTCTCATTCAGAGTCTCCGGCAGCAAGGTTCTTACATTTGCCATGGTATAGCCCCCCTTCATACAGGGCTTCACTGCGCCAAATTCTTTCGTCTCCTTGTTAAGACAGAAGTCCGCATATCGCTGTACCGGAATTTTCCCTTTTCCAAGTGCAAAAGCCACCTCTTCCAATTTTCGCTGAAATTCTACACCTGCCAGCACTCCATCCTCCGGAAAATCATCCGGAGTCACAGAAACAATCAAAGCGCTGTTGGCATTTTGGGAATCCCGTTTTTGATAACTCATACCATTAACAGCCAGCCGCCCAGGTTCAGAGGAGGCATTTACCACATAGCCACCCGGACACATACAAAAGCTGTATACACCCCGTCCGTTTTTTCCTCTATGAGTTACTTTATAAGCTGCCGCTCCCAAATCCTCTCGACATTCCTGCCCATATTGATACTGATTAATCAAAGTCTGGGGATGCTCTGCCCGAAGTCCTACTGCAAAAGATTTTGCCTCCATGGACAATCCTTTTTCCTTTAACATGGAAAAGGTATCTCTTGCGCTGTGTCCCACTGCAAGTACCACAGTATTGGTTTCAATCTTCTCAGAATCATTTACAATTACTGCAGTTAAAGCGTTATCCCGGATTTCCAGATCAGTCACCTTAGAGGAAAAGCGCACTTCCCCACCTGCTTCTTCAATAAAGCGGCGGATATTTTTTACCAGCCCAATCAGGGCATCTGTGCCAAGATGAGGCTTCTGCTGATACAAAATCTCTTCCGGCGCTCCTGCTTCCACAAAAATCTTTAAAACTTCCTGATTTCTTCCTACCGGATCTTTTACCAGGGTATTCAGCTTCCCATCTGAAAAGGTTCCTGCACCGCCCTCTCCAAACTGGACATTAGATTCTGGATTCAACTCTCCGGTTGACCAGAAACGTTCTACGGTTTTCAGACGGTCATCTACATCTTCGCCTCGTTCCAGCACCAGGGGCTTCATGCCTGCCTTTACCAGATAATAAGCGCAAAAAAGCCCTGCCGGTCCGCTTCCTACAATCACCGGACGCGGCGCGTTCAGATTCTGTTCCATATGCAAATAAGAAAATTTCTTTTCTGTAGTTGACATAATATTTTTACTGTGAACCCTTTTCATGACTTGCTTTTCTTGTTTCACAGAAACATCTACTGTGTATACAAAAAACAATTCTGGTTTTTTCCTGGCATCCAGGGATTGCCTGCGAATATTCCAGGATAACAATTCTTCTTTTGAAAGTTTTAGGGTTTTCCGAAGCTTTTTCTCCAGTTCCTCTCTGGTATGAGACACCGGAAGTTTCAGCTGTTGAACTCTAAGCATGACCGTTTCTCCTTTCCTCTGGCTGCATGGATACCCGCCAGGGCTCCTGTGGTCCAGGCCCATTGAAGATTATAGCCTCCGCAAATACCGTCTACATCCAGAATTTCTCCTGCAAGATATAGCCCCGGAAGGTCCGCACATTCCATGGTTTTCGGACGAATGTTTTTTAACAAAACACCGCCTGAGCATACCTGTGCGGCTTCCATAGCCTTACTCCCTTTTATTTTAACCGGAAATCTCTTGATTCTTCCAGCCAGGGTTTCCAGATCTGGTTTTCCTTCTGTCAGTACATCCACCAGCTTTTTGGGGAAAATCCCAAGTAACAGTTCCTTTTGATTTTTATAGGAACGCGCCTGTTGGCGGCCTTTTAAAAATTCCAGGAGCGCCTGTTCTTCAAAATCCGGCATAAAATCCAAAACAGCAGTAAGAGAAATTCCTTCTTCTAACAAACGGGCAGCCTGGCTGCTCACCTGAAAGACCGGAATGCCGGAAATACCATATTCTGTAAGCTGTAGCTCTCCTGCCGCCTCATCCACAAGACGTCCTGCTGCAAAAAGGGAAATTTTTCCTTCTGTCCTGATACCTGCCCATTTGGAAAAATAAGTTCCTTTTCCCTTCAAAGGTACCAGTGCCGGAAGGGGTTTTCGCATAGAAAGTCCCAGCTTTTTTGCCAGGTCATAGCCGCTGCCATCCGCCCCTTCCACCAAAGACGCCCTGGAACCACAGGCCAGAATCACAGCGTCAGCTTCGTAAGTCCAGGTTTCCGTCACAACCTGGAACCCAGGAAAATCCTCTTTCAAAGATGGAATAATTTCTTTCACATGTTCCTTACACTTTATTTTTATCTTTTCCTGTCTGGCTTCCAGTTCCAGCACATCCCGCACACTTTGGGCCTGCATACTAAAGGGATAAATTCCACCGTTTTTATTTCTAGTATAAAGTCCCAAACCTGAGAAAAAACGGATGGTCTGCTGCACATCAAACTGCTGTAAAATTTCCCATGCCCTGTCCTGCTCACTGCTGTGATAGCAAGAAGGATCCTGATACAAATTTGTGAGATTACAGCGGCCATTTCCTGTTGCCAGAATCTTTTTTCCAACTTTATCATTATGCTCCAGAATTGTAACAGCCGCTCCTTCTTTTGCGGCAAATAAAGCGGCTATCATTCCGGAAGCGCCGCCGCCCATGATGCACACATTTCTTTTTTTCATACATTATTCCTTTGGCAAAACAATCAGATTTTTTTCTACTAACTTCTGCAGGGACATTAAAATTCCCAACTTTGCATGATACCAGGTAAGTCCTCCTTGGAAATACACAGTATAAGGTGGCTTAATAGGACCATCTGCAGATAATTCAATGGAAGACCCCTGCACAAAGGCTCCCGCCGCCATAATCACATCACTGTCATAACCTGGCATAGCCCATGGCTCTGGCTCCACATAACTGTCCACTGGGGCTGCCGCCTGAATCCCCTTACAAAATTCAATGACACCCTCTGGGTTCCCAAAAGTAACTGCCTGGATAATATCATGACGACTCTCTGTACTGTTTGGAGTTACAGAAAAACCTAAGGTTTCATAGATATTAGCCGCAAAAATAGCTCCTTTTAAAGCCCCTGCGGTTACGGTTGGTGCCAGAAAAAAGCCCTGATAAAAAGCAGGATTTACTCCAAGAGTCGCACCTACTTCTTTCCCAAGTCCCGGACAGGTAAGACGATAGGCTGCATTGTCCACATATTCCTGTTTTCCTGCAATATAACCGCCAATAGGCGCAAGACCGCCTCCCGGATTTTTAATGAGGGAGCCCACAATCAAATCCGCTCCAACATCACTAGGTTCTAATTTTTCTACAAATTCCCCGTAGCAGTTGTCCACCATACAAATAATGTCAGGCTTAATTCCTTTAATAAAGGCAATCAACTCCCCAATCTGCTCCACAGAAAAGGTGGGGCGGGTAAGATACCCTTTGGAACGCTGTATTTCCACCATTTTGGTATTTTCGTGAATGGCAGCCCGGATACCATCATAATCAAAACTGCCGTCTTCCAGTAATTCTACCTGTCGGTAAGTCACGCCATACTCTGCCAGTGAGCCTTTGGACGGACGGATACCAATAACTTCTTCCAGAGTATCATAAGGTTTTCCCACAGGGGAAAGCAGTTCATCCCCTGGACGGAGATTTCCTGCCAGGGCAACAGCCAGAGCGTGGGTTCCGCAGGCCAGCAGAGGGCGCACCAGAGCCGCTTCGGTATGGAAGGTGCTGGCATACACTTCTTCCAGCGTATCTCTGCCGATATCATTGTAGCCATATCCAGTAGAAGAATACAGACAGGCTTCGCTTACTTTATTTTTCTGCATAGCATGAAGCACTTTGAGCTGATTGTATTCTGCTGTTTCATCAATCGCCTCAAACCGCTGTTTCAGACTCTTTTCTATTTTATTTCCAAAAGCCAGTACCTCCTGGTCAATTCCCAGCTTTTGGTACATATTCATCATTTCTTCCATGTATGATTCCTCTTTTCTCACAGTTTTCTAACATATAGTTCAGGATTTTTTCATCCTCATATCCAAACTCTGGCTTGTTTACCCAAATCACATCCGGCTCCCGTTTAAACCAGGTAATCTGCCGTTTGGCAAAGTGTCTGGTATCTCTTTTCAAAATATAAACCGCTTCTTCCAGGGAACACTCCCCTTCCAGATATGCCAGAATTTCCTTATATCCTAATCCCTGCATGGACACCATATTTCTGGTATAGCCCATCCGGGAAAGTTTCTCTACCTCCTGTACCAGACCTTCCTTTAACATTTCATCCACTCTGGCATCAATGCGCTGATACAGCTTTTCCCGCAAATCATTAAGTACAAAATAAGCATAGCAATAAGGGGATTCTTTGGCAGCTTCCCGCTCATTATGAAGAGAAATTTTCTCTCCTGTCAGTTCATAGTATTCCAAAGCCCGAATGACCCGCTTCACATTATTGGCATGAATCTTTTGGGCTGAATCCGGATCTACTTCTAATAGTTTCTGGTGAAGATATTCGCTGCCCTTGTCCTTTGCCAGTTGTTCCAGGCGGCTTCTGACCTCTGATTTTTCTGTATTCTCCGAAAAATCAATGTCTTTTACCACTGCCTGAATGTAAAAGCCTGTGCCTCCTGTTAAAATGGGAATCTTCCCCTTTGCATAGATTTCCTCCATGGCCTGTTTTGCCATTTCCTGAAACCGCACCACATGAAATTCTTCCTCTGGTTTCAACACATCAATGAGGTAATGAGGCACACCTTGCATTTCTTCTTTTTTTATTTTTGCAGAGCCGATATCCATGTACTGATATACCTGCATGGAATCTGCTGAAATAATTTCTCCGTTTACTGCCTTTGCCAAGGCAATGGACAGTTTTGTCTTGCCTACGGCAGTAGGACCGGTGAGTATAATCAAAGGTTTTTTCAATTTGTTCACCTACACAATTCGTTTAAACTTCTTTTCCAATTCATATTTCGTCATGGAGACAATGGTAGGCCTTCCATGAGGACAATGATAAGGATTATCCAGACCCAAAAGCTGATCAATGAGCTGGTCTGCTTCTTTTAGGGATAGGGTATTGTTTCCCTTTACTGCAGCCTTGCAGGCAGCTGTTGCAAGTTTCCCTGTAATCAACTCCAAAGGCTGTTTTGCATGTTCATTTTCCAAGCTATCCAGAATCTCCACAAAAAACTCCTGTACAGAGCTTCCGTATAAATCCACAGGAACTGCATGGATGCTGTACTCTCTGCCACCAAACTCTGAAATTTCAAACCCAAACTCCCGAAATACTTCCATATTTGCCTTCATAATAGCATCTTCCTGTAAGTTCAGAGAAATCACCTGAGCTGGTGAAATCATCTGGGATAACACATCCTTGTTTGCATATTCTTTTAACAGCTTCTCATACAGCACCTTTTCATGAGCTGCATGTTGGTCAATGATATAAAATTTATCATCATATTCTACTAGCCAATAAGTATCAAACAACTGTCCAATAATCCGATGACGCAGCCTTGCCTTGGGAGAAAGAAGGGCATCTTCAAAAAGTTCCATTTGTTTTGGTGTCTGTTTTGGTGCTGTATCTGGTCCCTTTTTTTCCTGTAAAGGTGCTTCTTTTATCACAGGTACTGTCGGCAGATTTTCCTGAGTCCTTGGCTTTGTTACTTGCGATATAGTGAAACTTCCTGTAGCAGGTTTTAATCCTACTGATTTCGGCGCATACAGCTGCGGATCTTCTCTCACATAGGAAACGCTTTTCTCTATATTCTGTTGTTGCTTATATACAGTCTCAAAAGGTTCCGGTGCAGTTATCTTCTGCTTTTTGATACCCCTCTCTTTTTTCTCTAATTCCACCTCTGGAATCAGTTCTTTCCCTCCCAGCGCCTCGCTGATAGCATCATAAGTTGCATTGTACACAGCACTTTGATTCTGAAACCGCACCTCCATTTTAGTAGGATGCACATTTACATCAATGGATTCCCCTTCTATGGTATAATGTAGGCACACAAACGGATATTTGTGTTGCATCATATAGGGCTTATAAGCTTCCTCTATGGCCTTCATAAGAAGCTTACTCTTCACATATCTGCCATTAATATAATAATTCTCAAAATTTCGATTTCCTCTGGCAATCACTGGTTTTCCAATAAAACCGGAAATAGCAATACCAGTACATTGAAACTGAATAGGCAGCAGTTCCCTGGTAATATCCCTGCCATAAATTCCATAAATCACATCTTTTAAATTAGAGTTCCCGGAAGTATGCAGCCTGGTTTGACCATTTACCATATATTTAAAGGAAATATCCTGGTGGGAAAGAGCAAGCTGCTCCATATAGCTGCTGACATATCCTGCCTCTGTCATGGCTGTTTTTAAAAATTTTCCTCTGGCAGGGGTATTAAAAAATAAATTCCGTACCAGCATAGTGGTTCCACAGGGCGCACCGATTTCCTCCAGGGATTTCTCCCTTCCTCCCTCGATAATATAGCGCACCCCGGTAAGGGCCTCCTGGGTTTTGGTAATGACCTCCATCTGGGAAACCGCGGAAATGCTGGATAAAGCCTCCCCGCGAAAACCAAGGGAAGAAATCTGCAGTAAATCCTCCACCCGCTCAATTTTACTGGTGGCATGTCTCAGAAAGGCAAGGGGTACCTGTTCTTTTGGAATCCCTCCGCCATTATCTGTGACCCGGATAAAAGAAATTCCTCCATCCTTAATCTCCACCGTAATGGCTGTAGAACCCGCATCCACTGCATTTTCCACCAGTTCTTTTACTACGGAAGCCGGACGTTCCACTACTTCTCCTGCAGCAATTTTATCAATTGTATTCTGATCTAAAACAGCAATTTTTCTCACTTTTCATCACCATCTGTTTTTCAGCTTATTTTGAAGCTGATATAATAAATTCAATGCATCCACAGGTCTTAGTTCATCTAACTGAACTGTTTTTAATTCTTCCAGTACATCATCATCCTTCACCGTATCAAACAAAGACATCTGCTTCATATCTACTTCGTCATAATGAGGCACCGGCTTTGGCTTGGCTGATTTGTTCTCTGAAGCAATATTTTTAACCGTCGTTGTAATATCTGCGCTTACCAGTTCTTCCACCAGTTCTTTCGCCCGCTCAATGACAGAATCCGGGACTCCTGCCAGTTTTGCCACCTGGATTCCATAGCTCTTATCCGCGCCGCCTTTTACGATTTTTCTGAGAAAGACAATGTCGTCTCCCCGTTCCTTTACAGCAATGCAGTAATTATTTACCCCTGCCAGTTTTCCTTCCAGCTCCGTCAGTTCATGATAGTGAGTTGCAAATAAGGTTTTTGCCCCCAGAAGCCTTGGGTTACTGATATGTTCAATCACTGCCCAGGCAATGGAAAGTCCGTCAAAGGTACTGGTTCCCCGTCCGATTTCATCCAGAATCAAAAGACTTTTAGATGTGGCATTTCTAAGGATATTAGCCACCTCTGTCATTTCCACCATAAAGGTACTCTGACCGCTAGCCAGGTCATCCGAAGCTCCCACTCTGGTAAAAATCCGATCCACAATGCCAATATTTGCCTTTTCCGCCGGAACAAAGGAACCAATCTGCGCCATGAGAACAATCAGGGCAGACTGTCGCATATAGGTGGATTTTCCCGCCATATTTGGTCCCGTAATAACGGAAATCCGGTTCTTTCCATTGTCCAGATACGTGTCATTGGGAATAAACATGTCATTGGGAATCATGTTCTCTACCACCGGATGGCGTCCGTTTTTAATGTCAATGACACCTCTGGTATTGATTTTCGGACGCACATAATGGTTTCTGGATGCCACCAGAGCCATGGACACATAAGCATCCAGCTTGGCAATGGCCTTAGCTGTCCGCTGAATCCGTTCCACCTGGTCTGCTACCAGAGTACGGACTTTTACAAACTCATCATATTCCAGAGCATAAAGCTTATCCTCTGCTCCCAGAATCATATCTTCCAGTTCTTTTAGTCTTGGGGTAATATACCGCTCCGCATTGGTTAAAGTCTGCTTCCTGGTATAATAATCCGGCACCATATCCTTAAAGGAATTGGTCACTTCCAGATAATAGCCAAAAACTTTATTGTATTTTATCTTCAAGGTACGAATACCTGTTTTTTCTTTTTCAGAGGCTTCCAGCTCTGCCAGCCACACCTTTCCCTTGGTCTTGGCTTCCCTGAATTCATCAATCTGAGCATCATAGCCTTCTTTGATAATTCCGCCTTCCTTCATGGCAAGAGGCGGTTCTTCTACAATAGAAGCCTCCAGCACTTCATGAAGGTCTTTTAATTCATCCATCTCCTCATAAATCTGCTGCAGCTCTTCGCACTGAAATTGCGCCAGAAGTCTGCGGATAGGGGGAATCATCCCAATGGACGTCTTAAAAGCAATCATGTCTCTGGGATTGGCAGACTGATAGCTCACACGGCTGATTAAACGCTCCATGTCATATACAGGGCTTAAATACTCTCTTAATTCCTCCCGGTCTACCTCGTGAGCATTGAGTTCTTCCAGGGCATCCAATCGACCATTAATTGCCTCCTGGTCAATGAGAGGCTGCTCTAAAAAGGTGCGAAGCATTCTGGCTCCCATGGCAGTCATGGTTTTATCCAGCACCCACAAAAGAGAACCACGTTTTCCTTTATCCCGCATGGTTTCAGTAAGTTCCAGATTCCTTCTGGTAGAACTGTCAATGAGCATATACCGGTCTGTCACATAAGGGGTAATAGCCCGCATATGATCCAGAGAAGTTTTCTGCGTTTCCAGAAGGTAAGTAAACAAAGCCCCTGCTGCAATTACAGCACAGGCATAATCTTTTAATCCCAGTCCTTCCAGAGAGCTTACATGAAAATGCTCTTTCAATGTACGGCTGCACAAATCATCATCAAAATACCAGGCATCCAGAGGGGACAGTGTAAGATTCAAGCGGTGTCTCAATTCTTCCAGGTCAATGCCGCTCATACAAAGGGCTTCATTGCACACCAGCTCCGCAGGGGAAAATTTATAGATTTCATCCAGAAGTTTTCTGGAATTTTCCACCTCTGTCACCATAAAATCTCCGGTGGTCACATCTCCAATGGCAATACCAAAACGATTGGAAAGATAAACCACAGACATAATGTAATTGTTTTTGGTTTCATCTAACGCCTGGGTATTCAACGTAGTTCCAGGTGTCACTACCCGGATTACTTCTCTTCTTACAATGCCTTTTGCCTGCTTTGGGTCCTCCATCTGCTCACAGATAGCCACTTTATAACCCTTGCTGATTAATCGGTTAATATAGGTTTCCGCTGCGTGAAAGGGGACGCCGCACATGGGCGCCCTCTCTGCCATTCCGCAGTCTTTTCCTGTGAGGGTCAGCTCTAGTTCTCTGGATACCGTTTCTGCATCCTCAAAGAACATTTCATAAAAATCCCCCAGACGGTAAAATAAAATGCTGTCCTTATATTCTTCTTTTGTTTTTACATAATGCTGCATCATCGGACTAATTGCAACACCATCTACATCTTTTATTGATAAACCCATTGTTTTTCCTTTGTTTCAAGCATTTTTGGACGTTTTATTTTTGGCTTACTACACCCTTTTTACACCCTTTTTCATATGAAGGTATTTACTGGGTTTTAAGCGTATGAATAATATTCATTCCGGTTGAATAATTATTCATTGCTGTTTTCCTATCAAATCCTCATATTTTTCAAACTCATGATGCATAAATTCTTTTTCTGGATGCGTATAATGGTCTGTCATTTTCCAACTCCGATGTCCAACGATATCAAGCAGTATTCTTGGATTTATGTTTTGTTGATAACAGTTTGTTACAAAAGGCAGGAACATATACAGATATTCTTCCATATGTAATGCACATAATTCCCCAGCACAAAGCCCTGTATGCAAAATAAGTTCCTGACCTGAATTTTTTTCGCAACATGAAAGAGCAATTCTAAATGCTCTTTCTCGATATACTTCAGATCTATTAGAAAAAAATTTTTTGTTCTTCATGAATTCCAGACGTTTCTTCTTCAATCTTAAATTATTTAAATTGGAATCACAACGTCCTTTTTATATAATCCTTTGCTTGATAAAGGCCATCTTTGTGTTGACAGATACTAGATCCTATGCTTTTTCCTTTTAAATTTTTTCTATACCATAACCTCCTTATTTCTGTATATAACTTTAAGAAACAAGGATACTTATCATATTCGGTTAATATCTTATCAAAATTGTGAACATTATTCAAGATAAAACCGATTTTAGTTTCCTCTGTCCGTCCACAGAACTCCTAATCAGCCTTGCTGATTATGTACAATTTTCAAAAATGTCCAACATATAAGTTTAGCAATAATGAAAGAAAGACTAATAAGCAGTGGTTTCTATGGTTTAACCACTGCCTATTAGTCTGCACACACCAACCATTGAAAATACGTGTACTAAACGATGGGATTCAGTCACTCCCTCCTACTTGGTAACTATTATCCCCCTCACCTTGTTTAGTGCAGTCCATTTTCTGACTGCCCCATTTAAGGAATAAATCCTCTCTGAATAATCGCAATTTTTTAAAAGCAATTGTGATTCACGTTTCAAGATATTCAGATTACGACTGTAAAAAATAGAATTATGTACCAGTATCATTTTTTCTTCTCAACTATGTTACTCCCCCCTCTAAAAAATACGATATTTGTCGCAAGTGATACCTGCTCATTAATTACAATAACTGCCAGCAATGTTTTGATCATCAAAGTATAAACACCATCAGTACTCTCTATCTAGCCCAATATAAATTCCACTTTTTCTTCGCCTTCTACAGCAAAAGGCCCCGGAACCACATTGTCTGTGGCACTTACTTTGCCAAAGAAATCCTCATCAAATCGATAGTTTGTTCCATCTGGTTGTTCAAATGCCATTTCTGCGTGATAGGACTTACCCAACTGTTCGCTTGTTACTACTGTAGCATCTGTACTCTGTAAAATCTGCGGATTTTCAATGCAGATTTTTACCTTGCCTTTCTCCACAAATACCTGTACATCAATACCTTTTTCCAAATAAACTTTAGCTTCCGCCTCATGGGAAGTTGGCACTGCATTGTTAAGATATAAATTATTCTTCATAGATACAGGAATCTTCCACTTAGGGTTGGAGGAATATTCCCATGCAGCCTCGTCCTGCTTATCCGCGTATTCATCATAACATCGCAGTCCTACCGGATGCAAATAACAAATAGAATTATCTGGCACACCGTCCATCACAGACTTTCCGTCATCACTAACACTGTCTCTAGGTGCCAGCGGCAGATGTTCGAAGAATGTCATGGGTACTGCATCATTATTCCCATCTTCATCCCTGATAAAGATGTTATTGTAGTATCGGTCATCACCACCAGCGATGTTGGTATATCCGGCCACTGCTGTTTCATGTGGTATATGGTAAGGCGTATATCTGGTCAGTTCAGAACGCAGTACAAATTTACCTGCAAACAAGTTATGTACAAACGCACCTCCTTCTGACATATTTCGGAAGTTCATTTTAGAAAGAAACAAATTATGATCCACCACGTAAGGGCCGTGACATACTTCTACGAAAAAGTCTTCCGACAGATTATCAAAAAAGACATTGCGGCCGATACGAGTCCCCTGTGCCTGCCAATCCAACCACACTGCACGATAACAACCATAAATCAGGTTGTCAGTCACATGCGTATCTAAAGATGCATGCAGTTTAATACCTGCTACCTCTGCACCATGAAAAATCCGTTTATGATGGATATTGTAAATGCGGTTTTTATAAATCTGACTGAACGCACAGCCCAAGTGTCCTACTACACCGGCCTGTTCACAGTCATGAATCACATTGTTTCGCACGATATGACTACCGATATGTTTTTTATTCCAGTTACTCTGTAGCGCCCGGAAAATAACTTCCTGCTCACGCTGTGTACCGCCCTTATATTTCTGATTTGACCATTCATTGTTCCCTGTGCTGATTTCCTTACCTAGACTGATACCGGCACATTTTGACTCAAACACCAAGTTATCCTCTATAATCCATCCCTTACTCCAGTGCGGGCCAATCAAACCTTCCTGCAGAGCAGTAGGAGGTGCCCACTGAGGAGATGCCTGACATAGTGTAAAACCCTTCACCGTGATATAATTACACCCTGTCTTTTCTGGCCAGAAACAATAAGGTCGCACATTAATTTCTACATTCTCACAACGTGGATCTTTTCCACCAAAGTTCGCCCAGATTTTCGTTTTTGTTTCTCCAACTTCCGCATACCACTGAAGCATGGAATCCTGCGGATATTTTGCCTGCTGCCACACTTCCGGATGATACAATTTTTCTACAACATCCGTCTCATATAAAGATTTACCATCCATATATACTTCTCCCAGATGCGGAACAAACGCGCCCTCAAATACCCAATCCCCATATAACTCTTCTTTGAATGGATTTCGGATAGTAAAGATTGTATTGTCCACCTCTGTACTCCAGACATTGTCTCCCTCCTCTCTCCAGTCTTTCACCTGCTCTGCACCAGAAATTATAACCTCTCCATCTCCCGCAGATCGATAAACAATTCTTTTTTCTTCTGTACCTCCATTTGCCGGGCTAACCCACTCTCTGTATGTACCAGCATGTACGGTTATTGTATCACCAGGCATTGCCATTGCTGCTGCTCGGGAAATTGTCAGAAACGGCTGTCTATCTGTTCCTACATACTGGTCATTTCCTTGTTTTGAAACATGATATTCCATCTATTTATCCTTCTTTCTTCCTGTTATAAGTCTGGTTTTTACTTTTTTCAAATCCGGACACAAATCCCGTCTGACCGACATATCAAATACGGGCTGTCCGTGAATGTCAAAATGTACCCGGCGGATACCATCGCACCGCAGTGTGGACTCTAAGTCTGTTTCTGCATGATACGCGATCATCAGATTCCCTTGTGCATCTGTAAAAAAGGAATTGTGTCCAGGTCCGTATTCCCCTTCTACAGAATAAAAGGAAAGTACCGGCACATTGCTTTTTTTCCAATTCATCGGATCAAGTAAATCATCCTCCATCTTTGCCGTAAACAAGCCTAACACATATGTATAGGAATTGGCAGCGCCGCCAGAATAGGTCAGATATATAGTATCCTCTTTTACAAATGTGTAGGGTCCTTCATTGTTAATTGTACCGTTGACATTTTCCCATCCAAAAAGTGGGCGAGAAAGCAACACCGGCTCACTGGTAAGTCGACTGGGATCTTCTTCATTCACTGTTGCAATATAGAGCATAGAACCAGTATCTCCGATACTCATGGTATGTCTGCGATAGGACCAGATCATGTAGGAGCGCATACCAGCTTTCAGGTAGGTCATATCCAATGTGATTCCAACTTCTGTTAGCCAGCTTCCATCTGCTTTCCTGATTCTGATTGGACAACTCCAGTCTGCCGGATTCAGAATATCACCGTTTTTTTTCAATTTCATTAAATGGCACTGTGGTCCCCAGTTCGTATCGCTAACCGCAAACAGAATATACAGTTCACCGCCAATGACATGAAATTCCGGCGCCCAGAAGGTCTGCCAGAATTTCCCCTCCTCATCTCTCCCCAAAATCAAATGTTCCATCACACCTTCTGCAAAAAGTCCGTCCACATCTTCTGACACTCTCACATATAAGCCAATATCGTCCAGATTGTCATTCGTCGCTATAAAATAATATTTCCCTTCCCAAGGAAAAATTACCGGATCGCCGTAACCTTTCGCTAATGGAAATTCATATTGAATATTTTGCACCGTTCCACTAATTTCATGGATTCCTTCTGTCTGAAAATCAATTCCCTCTGTCTCCCATTTCACCTGTTTTAAAGAAGTGGAACCATCAGAATAAATTGCGGTCGCCCAAACTTTTGTAAGTTCCTCTTCTGATGCCGCCCAAATACTCTCCGGTACACAAACTTCCGTGTTGTGAATCCTGCTCCAGTGTAACACTATCCGGTCACACAAGCTCCTTCTAACCTCAATGACATTTCCTTCAACCGCACCTTTCGGCAAAACAGCTCCCTGCAATTGCGAAACATCTTGCCTAAAATCCAGTAAGTCTGCACTACACGGCACCAGACCAAATGACTGAAACTCTATAAAATCTTCTGTCTTCCAGAACAATACTTTGCTGTCACTTTCCCCATCAACGCTTCCATCCTCGTTGACACGTTCTGCGATGATTCCGTATCCGCCCTCTGGAAGCTCATATACCCATGGATTTTTCACGCACTTGGGACTAATTGTGTCATCTGCACAGATTGTCGCTTCCGCGAAAAGAATACCATAATTCTGATGTAGCGCTTCAAAATGGATTCCGTCTCTGCTGTATGCCATATGAATACTACGTGCCAGTCCGTCCGGATATTCCGTCGGAAGCACTTCTCTAGTATATAATAAAATGAAACTCCTATTTTCCTGATATTCCATTTTTCCCCTTTCCTAACGAAATTTTGCATTCCATATGCTCTTTTCATTCTGCTTTTTTTAATATATCTGCCTGTTTTTTGAAGTCCTCTGACAGATGATGAATGAAAAATTCACGCAAAGAATTTTTCGACTCCAATCCCGTTTTAGCGCCGCTTCCAGTAAACATCATCTCACACCGGTTTTCCTCAGTATAGCTGTCCCATTGTGGCAATGGCGTTCCATCGTTATCCTGTCCATTAGGATTTCCGGTCTTAATGAAATTACACCAGTAGTTGCACATCTGCCGTGCCAGGTCATAGTGTCTACCCACAAAAGGTCTCCAACACTTTGCTAGCGTTTCAAAAAAGAACCACAGATCCACAGAATGGAAAGTTCCTGGATTATCCCATCCCGGAATATCCGCTTCAAATCGATAATAATAACAGTCCTGTGCATCATGCCTTTTCTGCTCCTGCAAAAACAATGCTTTTGCCGTACACTCCAGACTGTTTACTCTCGCGTAGCCGTTTTCGTCCTTCTGCAGCACACCTGGCAACTTCAGAAATTCTTCTGTCTTCTCTCCAAAAATGGCTGCCGCTTTTTCTCTCATTTCATCTTCCGAAAAAGCTCGAAGGTAGCTAGGAAATTCATCTTCAGTATTTCCTGCCATCACCGGAACACAGGCATGTTTTCCCTGTGCATATAAGACCATCGGATTCCCGAAACAAAATCGATGATCCTCCACAGTCATCATCCAGGGGTGTTCTTCCCTGAATTTCGCATACTTGTCCCTAATATAGTATGCATCCAGTTTACGTGCCTCTTCAAGTGTATTCACACCGAGAAATTCAAAAAAATGCTGTCCGTTTTCCTCTGCTTTTGCAAGCGACTGCGGTGTACCAATACTAAAACCTGTGTAAGGATCCCGAATCATTGCACTCATGATGACCGCCTTCTGAAACAATCCAAAGTTATCCGGACAAGTCATCTGAGACAACACACTGCCGCCTCCTGCTGACTGTCCTGCAATCGTGATATTCTTTGGATTACCACCAAATTCTTTAATATTACGGATAATCCACTTTAATCCTGCCTGCTGATCCAGATTACCGAAATTGGTGGGGGCATCCGGTTGCTGTAGCGTGAGTTCCGGATGTGCTAGGAAACCAAATGAATTAATCCGATAATTAACCGTCACAACCACGACTCCTCTTCTTGCCAATCGTTCCCCTTCAAATTCCATTTCCGCAGGATATCCCCACTGTAACGCCCCGCCAAAAAACCAGAGCAGTACTGGTTGCTTTTCTTCTGTACTCTTTGCGCTTGTCCAGACATTTAAGTATAAACAATCCTCTTCCATAGCAATTTCAGGATCCACATGCCACTCTCTGCAATAAATATCTGTTCCACTCCCAGGCGTATCCTGCATAGAAATCGGTGCAAAACGATATGCATCCCGTATCCCTTCCCAATTTTCTGCAGGCTGCGGCGCACGCCAGCGGTTTTCCCCAACCGGAGGTGCCGCAAATGGAATTCCCTTAAATGCCGTAATTCTTGGATCTGCGCCTTCTAGCCCCCTCACCAATCCATTTTCCGTCTTTGCTATCCTAATCATAACCTTACCTCTTTTTCGAACTCAATTGATATTTTTTTCCTTCCAGAAGTTTCCCAAACACTCCTGGCACATAATTCTCACTCACCGTCATTGTATCGAAATAATCGATATCCAATCCAACTACATTTTCCAGTGCAATGTGCTCTGTTAGTATTTCTTTTAATACCCTCTCTACCTGTTCTATGCTGCGCACAAATTGCCTTCTTGCAATCTCTTTTGGTATACCTGGAATTTCATCTTTTGCTGGCACGAACTGTAACGTATATTTTTCCTCGTCTATTTCTATGTCAAACCAAGCTTCCTGTCCATGCTGATCAAAACCGAAAAATTCTTTCCATGCCGGCAGGTGCAGGCAGTTTTCCGGTACCGGATACATCACCCTTAAGTAACCACCTGTCAGTTTCACATACAGATTGCCCTCGATATCGTTATCTTTCGTCGGCAGTTTTATCGCTGCTTCACCACAGTCATAAAAAAGGTTCCCTACAATATGTGCATCTCGGGAAGTGCCTCCACGCTCCATATCGCCCATACGAAAGGAAACTGGTTTTGCAAAGTATCCTGCACTGCGGCATTTTCCAATCAGATTACCTACAATACGCAGATGGTCTGTTCCTTCTGCATAAATGCCATATCCATTCACAATCGATGTCTCGATCACTTTATACCAACCAGATGAACCCGGTTCTGCCACAACCTGTGCCTCATCAAATCTACCTTCCACATTCCAGATAATATTATGGTCAATCAAATTGATACCATCTTTGGTGCACTCGACAAAAACTGCTTCGCGCTGCTGTATGCCATTGAGGAACAGGTTCTGCGTAATACGGTTATTTTCATTACCGCAATCTAGCCACAAATGATCTGCCCGCAGTGTGTTTTTAAATACATTCCGGCGAATGAGCCCATTTACACTGTTGTGCAGTTTTATGCCACCCGCTTCCCAAGATAGTTCCATTTTCTGCCAACCAGTACCTTCAATCAAGTTATCTTCAATCAGCATATTCTCCGCAAAAAGACCTGCTATTCCGCACACGCCAGCATCTTTTATGGTACATCCACGGATAATGCTGTTACCAATGATCTGCTCTTCCATCCGTTCATGATGCCAGCACTCATTTCCCACATCGATGCCCACTGCATTAGACCAATCGATGATGCAATCCTCAATAATCCAGTGATGTCCTCTGAAACAGGACATCGCTCCTCTCTGAGGAACTGGTGCACCGGTTGCAGCATGGGCACAGGTAATTCCCTTTACCTTGATATAGGATAAAAAGGGGATATCTGGTGCAAAACACTGTTCTCTGCTAGTCACTTCTATGTTATGGTTTGTAGGATTCTCATCATTCCACAGACGGAAATGAATGGTTTGTCCGTTTGCTTCCACCCAGTAAGTACCTTCTTCTTCCGCAAGCATATAGTACAGTGTAACCTGTTTTAACGGTTTTCCATCACAGAATACCATTCCTCTGCGATTCAGATAAGTAGTCATATCGGTTTTATCATATTCAATGAATAACCTGTCATGCAGGATATTGACCGCACAAAAAGGGTTGTAGCCCATAAAAAGTTCTGGCTGTAGGCGATACTGCCAGATTACGGGATTTTCTGTTTTCGATGCCATCTGAAATCCCTGGTTCAAACGCCAACCGATACTTTGTGTAAAGCCTGTAACTGCTTCCGATGCCTTAATGCACACTTCTCCATCCCCAAACGCTTCATAACTAATCATATGGACTGCATCTGTACCGCCATGAACCGGATGAACCCATTCCCGATATACTCCCCCATGAATCAGAACCCGGGTTCCTGCTTCCGCTACTTCAGCGGCCGCCTGAATTGTTCGAAACGGTCTTTCAGCACTACCATCATTGCTATCATTTGCAACCGGATTTTTACAATCCACATGGAGTTCACAACTGTACTTTTCTTCCTGTTCCCAAAATTCGAATTCTCTTCCGTCCGGAAGAGATGCTGTATTTAACATAGTTTTCCCCCATATGAGAAACCGCCATAAACCTCATGCGATTCTCCTTTTCTCATCTATCACTTTATCGTTTTTTTAAAACTAATACTGTTACAGATAACCGTGGAACTGTATGCGTAAAGGAACGTCCCGCACCGCAAAACTGATATTTCCAGTCCCGCACATGCTCAGGTTTTTCAAAACTGTTTTCTGCCAGTTTTTCGCCAGTCAGGACATATGCACAATATTCACTTTCCACCTCACAGTCCAGATTGATTGCTATATTCTCTTCTTCCTCTCCCATGTTCACAAGTTTCACAATTACTTCCTCTTCCGTATCCGTTACAACGGTATTCAATGCTGCAAAAGAAGGAAGCATCACTTCGTGAATTAGTTCACCATCAATATATAGCCAGAGTTTTTTCAAATCTGTCTTATAACTGAAATGATGGTACATTCTATCTGCTTTTATGCTACAAATTGCCTTTGCCAATACTGGTTTTCCCGGTGCAAGCTGATCAATCAGACAACTGCTGCCACTCTTGATTTTCCACAGAAAAGGTTGCACATTTTCCACATTCCATGCTTTGGGCGGGTGAGTTTCATCATTGACATACGCCATTGGCGGAATTCTGGAGGTAAAAATTCCAATCACGATCTCCCGTCCTTTTTCTGGAAGGATATCAATCTGGAAACACCCGGCTTCTGCCTTTTCTTCTCCGAAAACAACAAGCACTTCACCCAATTTCGCTCCATTATGCCGTCTGCTCGCTTCCAGTTGTTCCTCATCCGGCTCCGTAATCTCCATATTCTGCTCTGTTAGAATCACGTGTCCCATCACTTCCTGTGTCACAGTTGCCATGCTACCATTCCAGAGAGGATTTTTAAATTTTAACCCCGGTTTTCCAAGCAAGGAAGCCATTCCTTTTACCGACCTTGCTATCCGTCTTGTTTCCATCTGTGCATCCACAACAAAATCGCCACGATTACTACCAAACATTTTCCAAATATAATAGCTTGGAATACCAAAACTCGCAAAATTATCAAAACGAATCAGATTTGGAGACCACGCCTGATAGTGTACATTTTCAAGAAGCGGTGCATAGGAAGCCATGGTCACTACATCCTGATTACGCTCCACACCAGTAAAAAAAGCCGCTTCTCCTAGCGCTCCGTATAGCTGTCCCACATAACCTCTCACTACCGAAACTTCACCCAAAAAGATTTCTGGACCTTTTCTGCTCCGGTCATGAAATAAATCTGTGTTTTCTGCAAACCACTCCGCAGTTTCATAATAATGCTCATCGACAATATCTGCTGAAATCCCTTTTTTTTCCAGATGGGAATTGGCTACAAATTTGATATGCGGATATTTCTGACTGATTGTTTTATGAAAAATCTGATATCTCTCTTCGTATTCTAGTCCCCAGTTCTCATTTCCAATTTCAATGTAATTCATTTTAAACGGCGCCGGATGTCCCATCTTTGCTCTCAGTGCCCCCCATTTCGTATCTGGTGTTCCAATCGCATACTCAATGGCATCCAAAACATCCTGCAACATTTCATCCAACGCCTGCCCTGTCATGAACATTTCTTTTCTTGCCTGACAGGTTATACCACAGTTACAGACATATAAAGGCTCCATTCCAATATCCTCACAGAATTGTAAATACTCATGGAATCCCATACCATCAAAACTTCTATAATGCCACATTAGTAAATGTCCAGGTCTTTCCCATACAGGACCCACTGTATCTTTAAAACGCATTGCCGTAGAAGGTGTGAATCCTTCTACAATACAACCGCCAGGAAAACGTAAGAAGGATGGATGGATGTTTTCCAGCATTTCTGCTATATCCCTACGCAGTCCATGTCCGCGGAAGGTTTCCGCAGGCATCAGGGAAATAAAGCCGATATGTAGTTCTCCTCCCTCCGGACTCAGCAGATAAAATTTTCCATCTTTGCAGTTTTTCTTCGCCGTATAGGAAGCACGGTAACACTGATATTCTACACTATGAATTTCCAGTTCCGCACAGATGTCATTTTCATTTCCAACTATCAATTGTAACTTCATCGGTTTTTCGCTCTTGGCAAACATATAGAAATTGTAGGTTTCACCTACTTTCTGAGGAACACCGCAAAAACCGATATTTTCAATTCTACCACCCGCATCAAATCCAACTGCAAGAGAAACCTTACGCTGTACATTCAATGTGTCTGAATCGTCCAGTTTCATTTCCGCCTTGTGGCTATACCATGCAGGAATTGATGTTTTTACAATGTTGCTTTCCCGCACCCATTTGGTCAGACCCTCGCCGCCGTTAAACTCATCTCTCCAACCTGTACAGCTTTCAAAAGCATAACCGTCATCCACCAGTGTACAATCTACGGGAAGCAAAGAATCCTCAAAACTTCTATTACGCAGCAATTCCGGATAGAGTCCACCATCCACTGCACGGTTAATATCTTCCAGAAAGATGCCATACAAATTGTCTGCCACCTTCATTTTTTTATTTTTTGTACAAATCGTAAGCTTGCTCATTACACTTCTCCATTTCCTGCCGACTTAACCAAATCCGGCATTTACATTTAAATTTTCCTGTTCAGTTCACCGTGACTGTCATCACACAGAAATATTGAAATCTTATCAATATCCATTATATACCAGGAAATACCTGCAATTCCCAATATTTAGTTCTATACAAATCTGTTTTAAAAAATCTCACAGCTGCTGAGAGTATTTCCTGACCATCATAAAAATTTCGGCTTACATCTGCAAATAAATATTCCAAACCTTTGTAATCGATTCCATATAATACAGGTAGTTGTCATAATCATAGGCAGAAAACTTTGTTTTATTTCTCTACTACTCAAGTTCAAAAGATGCAAAACTTGCTCCGCCATTCCCCTTATACTCAAAGTACAGTGCATGTACGCCATCTGGAATCACAATATTTGCCGTATATTTCCTCCAGATATTAGAAAACTCTACGGGGATACTTCCCAACGAAGGACCATTCCAAGAGGTCTTCACATGGAACTCACCTTTACAATATCCACGCGTCCGAATAGAAATCTTCTCAATTCCTTTACAGTCAAAGTATTTGAATCCTGCACAGGCACCATCCCGCATATTGCCGATATAACCGGGTTCCTCATCACCATCTCCACCATCCTGAGTAATCTTCGGGAAACGATTATCCATCCAGAATCCCGCTTCTCCTGTATACATGGCCTCTATATTGCAAAACAGATTGCAAGCCAGGTAAGTTGGATATTCACCCATCCCGACCAACGGTCCATGATTTCCGCCACAGGAAGTCATCTCTACCTGCGGAATCATGCCATCCTCGGTAAAATAAATCTGCTCCATACACCCTTGTCTGCAGAAATTAATTCCTTCTGTATGACGATGATAGAAAATAAACCATTCTCCTTCGATTTCCACGATACTTCCATGGTTGTTCCCTCCATAGTACATAGGCTTATCAGCCGGTTTATAGGAATCAATGTGCATATCGTTATTGCTAATAATCACACCGCCATATGAAAATCCATTTCTTGGATTCTTACTTGTCGCATAGCACAATTCATGCATAACGATAGAAGAATAAATCAAGTAGTAAGTATCATCTCGCTTTCTAATGGACGGTGCCTCGAAAAATTCATGTCCCTCATATCCGCTTCCCTTGCTATAAGGTTCGCTAGGCATCATAATAATTGGATCTTCCTCAATTGTGAGCATATCCTCTTTCAAAACAGTTCCTATCATGCCGCTTCTTGACCTATCACCAATCGCACAAAAACCGGTATACAGATAAACTTTATCTCCCTCTGTCAAAACACCAGGGTCGAACTGTGGTTCATCTCCTTCTCTTTTTCCCAGAAGAGTTCCATCTTGATAATGTACATAACCATAAAATTCATAAGAACCTGCAGGAGTATCACACACTGCCACCGACACAACCGGAACCTTGTCCAGTACATAATACAAATAATATTTGCCATCCACTCCTACTGTCACATCCGGTGCATACAGACACATATGTCCATCGGTGTTCAACGGATCCTGCGTCTTTTTGTAGATAACCCCCTCATACTGCCAATTTCCAAGATCATCCACGGGTGCTGACCAGCATACATAATCATTCACGCAATAAGCGGGGCCTCGAAAACGATCGTGAGATCCATATACATAAACTCTTCCTTCAAATACATAAGGTTCCCCATCTGGAATATATTCCCAAGATGGGAGATAAGGATTAAAAACCTGTTTTTTCCCGTGCACCTTCGCATTCTCCTCCTTTTAGTAAAACGTTTTTTCTTTTATGTGTTCAATTTAATACACTTTTATATATATGTCAATTATAAAATGCTTTTATATTGCATTTTATCTATTTTTCACTATACTCATATCTATTTCTTGTTTATTTTGCACTTAAACTATATATAAAAAACGTTTTTATAAAAACAAAGGCATCTTTTAAAAATCAGAACATAATTTCTCTTTGCCTCTTTCCTCGTGATTATTTTAAGTCACAAGGCTGTCGATTAATCAACAACCGAAAAATATCGTTTTCTGATACCATACAGTATCTTCTTTCCATGAATGGGAATACCATCAATGCAATTCTGAGATGTTCAGCCGGAAATAACATCTGTCCCAGTCTTTTTTCAGTAGCGTCAAAAGATACTTCCTGTTTCGATGGACTTTCTGTTTCATAAACGCCAAATATTAATGTAGTCAGATACAAAAATTACTCCAACCCTTTGTGAGTTGGAGTAAGTCACTATAATTCACATATGATTTTTGATAGTTCGAAGTTTTTCGCTCCAAGGCGCAGCTCTACAAGCTGTTCATCGGTCATGTCTTTATCTGGCCAGTGCTCTAGCAGAAATTTAAGATATCCATAAACATTCAACCCATGTGTCTTTGTCATCTCAACCATTGTATCACTGCACTGGCATTCTCCTGTCAGTAAAGGGGAAGTCTATTGGCATACTTCTGATAAATGATTCCATACAACAGCGGATGCTAAGGCAGAACCCTCCTCAACCATAGACACCGAAATCTGAGGCTTTATGGTCAACAACAATTCAACATTTTACAGATTTTCTAATTACCAGCTCTGGTTGAATCCGCTCTACACTGGAAAGCTCACTCGATTCTCCATTTAACTCCTTTATCAACCTTTCTACTGCACGCTTGCCAACTTCTTTTAAATGCATATCCATTGTTGTCAGCTTTGGGCGAATATATTTTGCAATTTCAATATTATCATATCCGACAATCGAAATATCTTCCCCTACTTTCAACCCATTATCATACGCCCAATCATAGGCACCTCCTGCCATTTTATCATTCATACAAAAAATACAGGTTGCACCTGCCTCAACCAGCTTTGCCGTTTCATGAAAACCAGATTCCCTTTTCCAGTCACCAAACCTCACCATGTTAGGATTGTATAAAATTCCAGTCTCAAAAAGCGCTTTTTGATAGCCTACCAGTCTCTTCTGCGTGTGAATATTGTTCTCCCGCCCCGCAATCAAGGCTATTTCCCTTTGGCCGACAGAAATCAAGTATTTTGTCATTTCATATCCACCCTTTTCATCATCCAAAACAATAGACGGAAATTGAGGTAGTTCAGAAAATCCATAAGTTACAATACCTGGAACCGGAAAATTTTCCGGGAAACAACCGATATATCTACAGTGTCCCGCAACATAAATCACGCCATCCACCTTAATAGACAATAAACTGGCCAATGCCGGCTTCAACACTGATTCCTGCTTTTCTCTGTCTGTGTACCACGTATCACCCCACTTATCATAAAAGCGCATATTTTCCAAAATCGTTCTGTAACCATTATCCTCACAGTATGCCATAATCGCTTCCACCAAAGGTATCGTACTGAATTCATTCAAATCCTCTGTCACAATTCCAATGACATTCGTTTTCGTTTTTCGAATTACCTGCGCAAAATAATTGGGTTGATATCCCGTTTTTTCAACAGCTTCCAACACTTTCTTACGTGTCGCTTCCCCCACTTTTGGTTTATTATTAAGTACATTAGAGACTGTACTCGTTGTCACTCCACACATTTGTGCAATTTCTTTTAGCGTAACCATAGTTCACCTCATCTGCAATAACATTTCGTCCTTTTCTGCCAATAACCTTGATAACTTGAGTTTCCGCAGTTTTATCCACAACGAAATTAATATTCTTATACTGTTATAAACAACTTTCAAAAGTTGCCCAAAATATAAGGAATCTTCTTCCTTTTTGATGTATAATTTAATCACCACAAAAAAATCGTACTAAACAAAAAAGAGGAGGATTCCTTATGGTCAATTTTACATCAGAAACATACCAAATAAAATTTCCAAAAAGTTTCCCAAACCAGATAGAAAATTTATAGTTGGCACAAATTATGGTATGCTTGCTTCAACAGTTGCCTGCTTACAGACATTGTTGCCCCATTACATGAGTTGTCCAAAAAGCTTAACAGTGTTGACCATCTTTCTAGACATTTGTCGAAAAGCACACCCCGCCCCCCCCCAAAAAACGCTTTAAACTCCTAGTTAACCTACTTGAAGAAAAATGGTGCCCGGCTCATCCTATCATTCATATCGATGACAGTGACGTTGTAAAACCGGAGGAGTATAAATTTGAATCCCTCGGCTGGGTACGTGATGGTTCTGAAAGTACAGCTACAAAGAATGTTTATAAAAAAGAGTATCATATAACAAAAGCTACCAGTCTTGCTAACAGCAATCATCCGGTCAGTCTTTTTTCCGAGGTCCATTCTTCAACTGAAAAAAATTTCACTTTCATTAATGATATTACTTTTTCAGCTATGGAACGAGCAGCTGTACTCTTTGGAAAAGCGACCTTTGTCATAAATCGGGATTATGTCATCCGTCTGACTGCAAAGCGCAGGCTCCTGTACCATAATAAGTGAGTATTTTCCACCGGACTACGTAACTGCAGGAAAAGCAAAGTAAAACTACCTCTGTACTATAAAGAAAAAGCGCATTGGTGTATTGAGGAATATTTCCGGGTACGCAAGCTTAAAGCAATCAATACTTGGAATTTTTATATCACTTTATGCATGGCTTTTCTAGCTCATATTTCCATGAAACCGGAAACAAATGCCCTTAAAGCTGCTATTATAATGACAGCAAATCCACTAAAAGAAAAAATATCTTTCTGGCATTACCGGCATACTGTCCTATACAAAAGAAGGCACCAGGCCATGGTTTAGGGCAAAACGTCCTGCATACCATCAACTCTGCCTTAAGCTGGCTGTTTAAATAGATAAAAGAATAGGTCTCCCAAAGTCCGGTTCCGGCGGGGCTTATTAAAGTGCCCCTAATCACAGAACTGCCATTCTGAATTTTTCAAAAAGTCGGCAGATTGGCACTTTGGGCAGACATATTCATTTTTGAATTACAGTTTGCGGAAACTCAAGCGGAAAATGCTAATGGAATAATAAACTTTTTCTTATCAACGGAATATTTATAAATTTTCCCATCATGACAAACAATCAATCCATATTTATATTTTCTGTCTATGCACGCCATGATATCAGGTAGACTAGGTGCACTGCTTCCTGGATGATTATGAATTGCAATGACAGAATATAAACCGGCATTCTCTAATAGCTTCTTCATGCTCTTGTTGGGTAAAGCTGTATTCTCTTTATCGAAGCCCTTATTGATTTCAGCATTTCCCGTCTTACTATCTATGAAGGCTAAATCTTCATACTTTGTTCCATTGCGGTGTTCTAACATATCTAGAGCATTTTCCCATAATATTCTACTTATTTTTGAATCTCCGGTAATGTCCGAGAACTTTCTCCGGTATTTTGCAGAACTAATCATAGGCTTGTTAATGATAGTGTCTTTATATTTATACTTTGGTTTGCTTTCTTCTTTTTCCTTACTCTTTTTGAATTTCTCCCATTCAGATGTAGTACTGCCTTTATCCAGAATGTTTAACCATGCATCATACTCTTCACTACCTTCCCACGCTGCTGTAGAACAATGGCAAAAAGGATGCATAGGAGGAGCATTCTCGCCAATCATCATATCTTTGACCTTAAAATGTTTTCCATCTAGGCTTTTGCAGATTTCACATACATCACTCTTGCCACAGGCTATATATTCGTAATATTCAAACCCGTTCCTTTCCAGGGATTGCTTCTGGGCTTCTGTCTGTATTCTGGCAGACTCTGTAATCATAAGACGTTCTGCATTGTACTGGCTTACTCCAAAACGCTTTCTAAGATGTGTAGCAAGTTCTCTTGGGTGTTTTCCCTGTATGATGTTCTGCTGCAAAAGTTTCGATAAATCTGCCTTTAGCATGTCTTGGTACATCCAGATACGGTCTGAAAAAGTTGCGTTATGGAAAGAAGCATTTACAATAGCATGTACCGCTTTAGCATTGTCCTGTATGGATTTTCCAAGGATTCCAGCCTGTCTTTCCAGCTCCTCCAATGTCTTTTCTGTTAATTTTTCTCCCAGAAGCTTTTCCAGTTCATCAAATCCACTGACCAGTTCCAGTCCAATCTTAGCCTTTAACAGTTCCAGACGATTCACTTTCATGGTAAGGTTATAAAGGCGCATCTCTTCATTGGCCTTATCTGAGAAATCTTTTTCTGCCACATACTTTTTTGCCTTCCTGGCATATTCCTCAATATCCAGTTTAGATGCGCGTTTCTTAGCCTCTGCAATGGTAATTCCTTCTTTTTTCGCATACCGGACATAGAAACCATTAATTTCCTTCTGGATTTCATCCAGCATATTCTGGTAGATTTCCTCTATCTGCTTTTGATACACTACATCGTCTTTGATATTCTTCTTTCTCTGGGCTTTTTCTCTTTTCTTCCAGTATTCCACATGTTTTCTATGTTCTTTGCTAGACATTTATAATTCTCCATCCAATATTGCTCTTGCCTCATCTTTTCCAATGCCAATAGCTGTAGATATCAGGTTCACCGCCTGGCCTTCTGAAAGAGTGCCGGCACTAAATTGTGACATAATAGCAATAAGGCTTTGTGTCTGGGTACCATTTAATGATTTACCCTGAACTTCTGCCCCCCATCATCCTGCCGCACCTGATTTCCAAACATAGAAGCCATAACAGGGTCTTGCTCGTTTTCTTTGTCCTCTTTCTGGATTTTTTCTAACTCTGCTTTCACATCATCAATGAAGGAGGCAAGTCCCATGAGGGTTTCCTGGCTAATTTCCATACCGGAATCAACAAGTGTTTTCAACTCTTCCAATACAGCTTTTGGAAGGTTTGGTGTGAATGTAATGGTTAAATTATCAAGGCTCGCATTATCAGCTTCATTCACGTAGTTTTTCATGTTCAGAAGCAGCCGATATCTTCGCATAAGTCCTTTTTTGAACCCTCGCTGTCCTGTCTTTGCCATCTGCTGGAATCCGAATAATTTGTACTTCATAGCCTCCCCTGACTGAGTGCCAGAAAAAGAATCATCTGTTAAATCCGGCACAAAGGAAATCTTATGAATATCTTTTTGCAGTCTTTCTTTGTAAGCTTCCGTCCCTGTTACGTCATATTGCTTATAGATGTATTTTGCATCTGTCTGTGATTTACTTCCATCTGGGTTCACTCCTTCTGTTAAAAGCATTAAATTTGCTTTTTTCATTTTTATTAAATCATCTGTTTTGTATTTATTCAGATTCAAATTTCCCGTAATTACCATAGTTGCTTCATTTAAATCTGTCATATAATTAGCAGTATCTGATTGTGCAGCATCATATAAATCAATGAGGGGGATTACATCCTCGTATCCGCTCATGCGGTATCTGTCTGGTGAATACTCTGTAATCGGCACCTCTTCCCAGTAATGTTGTTCCCGCCTCTCTTCTTCCAGCTTTAATGCATTCATCTGGCAAGGTTTGTAGGTGATTACCTCTTTATCTGTATAAACGGTAACGGTAGTGAACTCCTGAGTTTCTACCTGGTATCTAGGATAGCGGACTGCAAAAAGTGGCGTTCTTTCTGCATCCAGACCATAGCACACAAAGGTTTCAAACACATTACTGATAACCGACCTGTCTTTATCCTGTTTGTTTCTGTATTGGAGTTCATAAGCTCTTCCATACTTTTTCATGTCCCGCCACAACTCACTGTCCAGAGCTTCAATATCATTTTCCTTATCGTATTCTGCAATGATTTCATTTATTTTTTCATTATCACTTACTTTTTTGATAGGAACTCCTGTATTGTAACCAACATCAAATACATTGATGACCTTAGCAAAATTATGGGCTGCCCTGTGATCCGCTCTTTCTTTTTCATTTCTCCTGGAGGTATCTCTGTATATACCACCGTTTCTGGCCTTGATATAATCATCCAATGCCTCAAGTCTTTTGCATTGCACTTCATGATGGTTCTGAATCATAGCAGCCAGTTTATTCACATCGTTTAAGATTTCCTCTGCACTATTAGCACGATAGGAGCGGTTTGTCTCTGGTCCGTACAATTGCTGAAAACTTTTTGAGGTGTGATGTGCTGTATCTGTCCCATGTTCAAATTTATTTACTTCTAACATTTAAAACATCCCTTTCAATTTCTCCGCCTGATCAGCCATGCTCTGTCCAGGTAGTTCAATCTCATTCACTGTCATATCGGAATAAATTCCATACCGGATTGCACAGAGAACATCATCATTTTCTTTTAGTGGTTCCCCGGTATTTTTCTTCCAGATATATTTATAAATTTCTTCCCTAAACCTTGGGCACTTGGAATATACGATAAAGAATTGTTTATTCGTCATAAGAGTGGCAATTGCTTCAATCCCAGAAAGTACACGGTTATTTCCCACATAAGCATCAATGCCAGCATTCTGAAACGCTGCAATGTGCTCTGGTCTTGCTGGATCGCAATAAAAAGGGACATCACCATAACGTCTGATGATATCCTTCGCTACTATTATCCAATCTTTGATATACTTATGCTGTGCAGCATGTTCTTCAATAATGTAGTAACTGCTGCCTTTAACGCCAACCACCACAATAGCACCCCAATGCTCCCATCCCCAGTCAACTCCACAAAACACCCTATCAAAGATAATTTGCTTTGCCTGCAATGGTGTAATCACATGGACGTTCTGGTCAAAATCAGGATACACAACCCCTTCTCCAGAAACCCATGCCCCGTTAATGCCCCTATCATAAAACATCCCTTTTGGCGTAGATTCTTTGATATTTTTTTTATAGCGCTCATCTAAGAAGGTATTATCGTCCAAACAGAAGTGAAAACTCATGATGCCTGCTGCTTCCGATTTGATATAATCTTTCAGAAGCCAATGTTCTGGATGATCCGGGTTGGTGTCTGTAATGATTCTAGCTCCCGGTCCCGAACATCTTGCCTTGATTTCATCGAAAACTTCCTGATTTGCTAAAGAGGCCTCGTTAATATAAGCACCAAAAGCTGTCATTCCTCGGATGCGTCCAAGTCCACTGATATTCCCATGTGATGTCTGCACTATCTTTACTCCAAACAGAGTAAAATTATTGAATTTATCAAATTTAAACTGAAATCCATATTTATTGGATAGCTCTGTTAAAATATTATCCTGAATGTTTCCCATGGAATATCCTGCAAGAATGTACTGCGGTGTGTCAATTTCCAGTTTATCTGCAGTTTTTCTAACACGAATCAACTCTTGCAGGAAAATATCATTATCCAACTGCGTTTTCCCAGAACGTTTTGCCCCATGATTTATGAGTAGGAACCAGTCTGTATTTCTACACGCTCTTAGGATTTCTATCTGCTTTGGAGTATATGCTTTACTCAGATCCAGCATCCAAAGCACCTCCAATTAAGTCGAACAGTTTCATCACCTTATCTTCTGTTTCATCTTGTCCGGAACCTTTTATTTGTTCTGTCTTAGCCTTTATATTTTCAATTCTTGCTCTTTGTTCCTCTGTTGCCATATCCCAGTTTTTATGCAGCATTTCATCATATTGCTTAATAAGGGAACGAAGTTCTCCCTGGGCTCTGGCCTGGGCTTTTAAGAATTCATTTTGTTTATCCCATGCCTGCTGCACCTCCCATTTTTCTCCCATTATTTTTCCTTTTTTCTCTTCCACCTTTTCAACTGTTTTGTCTTCCTGGTCTTTTACATAGGCAATCTTCTGTGCTCGAATAATGGCCGCATAAGCAAGCTGTATCTGATGCCAGAGAAGGTCTAGTGGATCTGCCTCTTCTATGGCAGAAAAAATCTCCCTGGTTTCATCTGGGAGATACTTTGAAAAGAATCCATATTTTTCTGCGTTTTTGTTTCCTTCCGGGGCTCCATGCCCTGCTGCATTCTGGTTTCCCAGTCTGAATTTTTGTGTGCACACCTTTCCTGTTTTTGTGTGCACACTTTTTTTACCATCCTTTGACCATTTGTATCTGGTCTTCCAGGACTTTACTGTATTTATAGTCACGCCGTATTTCTCGGCTATTTCTTTGTACTTCATGCCTTTTAGGTAATCCTGATAGGCAAGTTCTGCATTTGTTGCCTTTACTTCTCCATCCAAACATCACCACCTCTCTTCGTTTGTTTTGTAAATGGACCCTCTGGGGCTCGAACCCAGGGCTGCCCGGTTATGAGCCGGGGACTCTAACCTACTGAGTTAAAGGTCCATAAAAAGCACTGAGTTTTCACCCAGTGCTTGTCTACATTTTTTTTACATATTTGGCAAACAAATAAATACCAATCTTTATAATTCTGTTGTATAATATAATTAAAAGGAGGTAGTATCATGAATAGAGCAGTAAAAATTCTTAACCACATATACAATTTCATATTCAGAATTGTAACTTTTTTTGCCATGTTTTACTTAATAAGTTCATTACTGTTCTGCATAATTCCATACTCTTTTTTACTCACTAATGATTGCTGGCTATTATTTGTTTTCTCGACAATTGTTGTTTTATCCTTCATCTCGACCAAATTAATTATATATTTTCTTCTACGATTGCAGAAGTAAGTGCTTCATCCTCAGACGAGAATTTATCTGCAGATACATTCAAAGGCTCTCTCGCCTGAACAATGAGTTCGGTTTCTGCTTCCGTTGGCAATCCATTAATGCTTTGTCTTTTTAATGCCAACGATAGTTCTAACTTTTTCTGTTCTAGTTCTATCCGCTTCTGCTCATTCTCCAATTCCTTGCTGCTTAATTCTTCCTGTTTCATTTTCGTTTCTATTGTCTCTTGTTTGTATTTTTCCTTTATCGTAACAATATTTTTAATAAATTCTGGAACCTCTTTAAGCTTTATAATTCCATACGTTCCACCAAATAATCCTAAAAAAGTATATACAAATGTAGGTCCATATTCTTTAACATAATCAAATATTTCTTTAACCACAAAGATTATGTCTCCCTCCGAACATACACTGACCTTTGAAATTATCTTTTCTTTCTCTACAAAATGTGATAAATACTGAAGACTTCCATATAAAACTCCAGATAAATCGGCCAACCCAATATCTTTCTGTTGATTAACCCTTAAAGCAATGTAAAGATCATTACTGTAGAAAAACACATCAAAAATAAGGCTCAAAATATATGCCGCATGTTCATCTATATCGTCAATACCATTATAATTTCTCAATGTTTTATATAAATGATAATTAAGCTTATCGCCTTTTACAGTTTTCAATACATCTATTTTCCATCTTTTTTTATAAGGACATTTTACCTCTTTTAACAAGTGTCTTTCATTTTTTAATTTCCATAAAACATCTTTTTCATCTTCTATAGAACATTTGTCTTCTTCATAATATTCCTTTGCCACTGCAATGATAATTTCCTCTAACCTTCTATTTGGAATTAAAATAATATCATTTTCCTGAATATTATTCATAAATAAATTACACTTTTTTATTGCTCTATTTCCTTGTTTCATACCATATTTCGCTTCTACTCTATCGCTTAACGTTTTATCTTTTAAATCTGTCTGTTTGTCAATGTAATTCCAACCAAAAGCAACAAATTTATTTTTATAAAATTCTGAATAAAAAGCTCCACCTTGTGTTCGCACCATCCAAAAATGGATATTTTCCTTAATTTTAGGTATAGTACGATTTAATAAACTATCTAACATTATCTCTTCCATATTGCCACCCTTAAATATTTTCTTATTTTTACAATTATATAATAAAATATATTTTTTTACAACAAAACACCCCATATTTCTACAGGGTGTCAATTAAAGAAAATATTTTAGGGTCTCCATTTAGGAGAATTGGAAAGCCAGGAATCGAACCTGGGACTTGGAATTGTTTCCTGCTCTACCAACTGAGCTACTTTCCAAACTTGCAACCCATATGTGCCGTTATACCGGTTGCCTGATGGTTTCCAGCCTATCCTCGGCTGATTTTGATATGGCAGTAACATAACCATGAAGTAGACTGCCTCTTACCGGCACTGTGTAATAAAATACCTTTATATAAAAAGAGAATTGACGGTCTTTTATGGCATTTACCTTTCAAGCCACCATATAGGCGTTACCGTCTGAACCTGATACAGTAACAGGGCTGTGACACCCTGCTGCCATCAATACAAAAAGGAGTACTTATTATGAAAAACCATCTTGTTTCTGTTCCCAGTATAAATACTATCACAGAAAAAGCGAACATAGGCGAACATTTTATAAATTTTCTTCCTTTCCCAGATATCTATTATGCCGCATTCTGCAATTATCCTTTGTGTACTCTGTTTTTCTCTTTGGATAGCGATAGTTCATTTTCATAGCTACCATATCCCACGTCAGGTCATCTATGTAATAAAGCCTGAATATCTGTCTTAAATCACTTTTTGGAATTGCATTTATGAAATCATCTACCGCATTCACTGCCTCATGCAGCTCATCTTCCATAATCTGCAATTTTGCTATTCTCTTTTTCAACATAGCCTTTACCGTACTGTATTCAGGAATGGGGAAGCCCGTTATCTTGATACTGCCTATAGTGCCATCTGCCCTGGTTCCGGTAACTGTATCAGATACTACTCCCTCTTTCTCAATTTTCTGCAATCTCAGCCCATCTCTGTCTATCCTTTCTCTTAAATCTTTGATTTCCTCTCGGAGTTCGCAATATTGGATTAATATATCCTTTGTTACCTCCACCGGAATCACCTCCTGTATCTCTTCCCTGTCTCCTTGTCTCTGATTTCCGTCACTTCCACCCCGGATTTCCCTGCTACCAGATTCAGCTCCTTAAAGATATTCCAGATGTGTCTTGGCATCCGGCTAGCTCTATGTACTGCTATTTCTGCCGTTGGGTCTTTGTATCCTTCTTTATTCATCTTTACTTCTCCTCTCTCACATGCCCAACATACTTGCCTTCCCTCTGGGATTATTTCCCCGCAACATATGCATCTATCTTCCATTTAGTCACCTTCTTTAATGCCCGGCCAGAAACGTATGCAGCATATGCTCTTTCCAGTCTGCTTGCTTATTGCTCCATCTTTCGCATGTATCATCATCTTCTACCAGGATGCCTTTTAAATCGCACAGGCCTCCATCATTTTCTGTGCAGGTGGCACAGGTTCTTGTTTGTTCTGTCATAATTAATCCTCCTCTGTGTTGTCCTCATACTCTGTTCTCGATATGATTCGTACATCTTCCTTGCTTACCTGAAACATCTTTGCGAATCCTTCTATTTTTCCTTCTGCATCCTTCTGTAAATCATATTCTTTCATGCTTTCTAAGCACACATCTTCCTTTATCTCTGCATATCCAGTGCTTCCTTCTCCTCCGTACATTTCTGCATTTTTAATCTCAAAAAACATTTCTATTGTTATGTTTATTTTACTCATCTGTTTATTCTCCTTTGTATCTTTCTGGAAGCGGCTGCCAGGCTACTATTTCCTTGTCACGGGCTTCTATAAACTCATCATGGATTTCACTATAAATATACCATTGCTTATCTCTAACTCTGTAAAATCCCCATTTAACAGCTCCGTATGATGTTGCCACATTCAGCATTGGATAATATCTTTCATTTTCTTCTTCCGGCAATCTCTCTTCCACTGGAATCCAACCATTATTATAAGTATTTACATAATGTCTTCCGCATTGGCAATCAAACGATTTTACTCTGTTAAAATCAAATTCAAATGTTTTGCAATCATCCATGTGGGAACGGATGATTTCTTCAGCTCTGTCAATAGTTGTAAAATGCTTTCCGCACATAACAGTGTAATTTGTCGGTTGTTTTATCTCTTCCAAAATCTTCTCTAGTACGTTCATTATATTTCTCCTTTCGCCCTCAACTGATCTGTTGCTAGTTTGAATGCCATCATATACACATCTAAAATGTATGTAGGTCTTTTTCCGATATCACTAACAAATTCCCATGCATCACTGAAATATTCTGACAGTGCATCATATCCTTTTGAACCAACTCCTGTATCCTCAGAAAAATCTTCAAGTACACCTTCATAAAACTCTTCTATCTTATCTTCGTCTGTTTCCCACTCATATCTATCATGTTGTAAAACCTCTTCCATCATATCCCATTCTTCCAATAATTCTTTTAAATCTTTTTTGGCATCTTCGGAATCATATGTATATATTCTTCTGTTATGGCAATCGATTTTTCCTTTAAAATAACCAATATTATTTACAAAATCCGAAAAACCTTTAAATGTCATATTATTATAATTTGTTGCAATAAGTTCTCCTAAATCCCCAGAAATATGCAACCGGCAATAATCTTCTTCAAAAAGGAATCTGATTCTGTATTCGCCGCTATCAGGCATTTTGAAATCTACAATCTTGATGTTGCCATAATCCGTGAATTTAGCTACATGATTTACAAATCTCTTTTTCTGCAATTCTAAATCAATCATCTTTTACCTCCACTTCATTGTCATATTTCATGCACTTTCCATTTTTGTAAGCCACATATTTTTCTTTAATGCATGGATTCAATACTGGTCTAACAAAATCTCCATGTCCAACAAATGCTGCCTTTACTTCTTCTTTTCCCACCAATTCCGGACAAAATAAAATCATCCTTCCACTCTCCTATTCCACGTATCTACTTTAGGACATCCACTTGGTCTTGCCCCATACATCGTAGATGTTAAAACAATAGACTTGCATTTTGGATGTTTGCAAATCCAAGCAGAATCGTATTCACAAGCTGGGATGTCCGCAGCATTTCCTTTACAGCTTACTCTTTTATTTTTCATGTCTCTTCCACCTTTCCGTTCCCCACGATTACTCGCAGGGAACTCTTGTCTAATTATTGATTTCAACAATCGCCTTTTCATATTGGCTAATCTTGTCACCCAATAACTTAATCATTTCAACAATTCCCTTTTCTTTTGCTTCTTCCATATCTTCTGTTTCCAGGTGCAAATGTTCAACTCCTAAATCTCTACAAGTTAAAAGCCATTCATCGCCATAGTAAATATGCTTATGCACCGTGAATCTGATTCCATTTGTTTCGTTTTCCAATATACTTGGTTTTCTCTCCTTATCTCTTTGAGAATGAGTTGTTATATCTTTATACATATTTCCACTTACCTTTCCGAGTTAACTCAACTCATTTATTCCGACCAGTCTTTCGCTATGTGTTGACCGCAATCATTGCAATATTCCATTTGTTCTGGTTCACTCATTCCTTCTGTAAAATATCCAACATAGCTTTTACAAACTGGACATAAAAATTCATCGTTAAAGCCTAATTCTTCGGTGTATCGTTTCGGAACACAAATAGGTTTCTTCGGCAACTGCTTTTCCAGTGCTTCGATTGCAGTTTTTGCATGTTCAATACTTTTCTCTATCGGTTCATTATCATTTTTAGGTTCAAAAGTTTTGTTATACTCAATCTTTTGTTTGCCTATATCAATTGTAATTTTTAATGCTTTGATTGCTTCTCTAACTTTCTTTTCGTCCAACTTACATCACCTTCTCGTAGCATTGTTTAAGTTTAGAATCTTCAAATTTCCAATAATTACATCTTTCACACATGCCTAATAAAATGCACTCTGCACAATCTGATTGTCCAGTACAATATAACTTTATTTTGCCAATCATCTCTTCCCTGCTCGGCTCAACCTCAATCTTCTCACCTGTCAACTCTTCCAACTTCTTCCGCATTTCTTCTGTGGTCATGCTTTTGGTTTCTGTACGTTCCCAGATAAGTTCAAGATTATTTTTGTCGAATATTTTTTCAAGTTTATTTACGCAACGATTTTTTACTCCATATACTTTTTCAACCCCATATTCTTCGCCTAACTCATTTGTTAAATCATCATTATATTGGCTCAATGGATTAAAACCAATTAATCCAATCACTCTATCACCAATCACTAAATATTTATATTTATTATATTGCTCGATCACCATCCCGTCTTTCAAATCTGCTTTTGTAAATTTATCTTTCATCTTCCCTTACCTCTCTTTCTATCTCCTCATCCGTCAGTTTCAGCAAATTTCCGCTCTGATAAAATACTGCCCCTGCCGGTGTCACCTGCATACATTCGATATAGCCCTCTGCTTCAGCTTCTTTGTTGCCGTATCTGCTGTGCATAGTTGCTTTGTGCTTGCGGAGATAGGTTTTTCCGGGGATTAAATCTTTCTTATCCATGTCTACACCTCCCTATTATCCTGCCACTTTTTTAAAATCAATGCAGCGGATTCTTCGTATCCTGCGTCCAAAAGTGTTTTTACTGCCAGGTCTACGGAAATATATCTGTTCTTGCTGTCTGCTTCCCTTAGATTGCTTTCCATTTCCTCCCAGGCGGATTCAACACCACACTGTTCCTCTAATTCCTTCATCATGTCAGAGACCTTCACATAGCGGTTTGCATATGCATCCCAGCTATCACAAACCATCGTGTGCCTCAGCATCCGCTCAATATACTGTTTCAGACGTTTCCCTCTCCATCCATAGTCCTCGTATAACGTCCATAGAGCTAATGTTCTGATTGTGTCTGATAACCTGTGCAGTAGCACCAAATACATGCTTTTAAGATGTTCTTCCGGGACTACAACGGATATTCCACAAACACCCCGACACCTCAAATCTCTTTCCAGACCATCTACGCCTTTATCTTTCACTACCCGGAGCGCATAAGCTGCACCCTCATTTCTCCATTGTTCTTCTTTTCTGTTCAATCTCTGTTTCCTCCATCCATCTTGCAAACAATCTCTTCAATCAGATTCTTAAATCTCCCGTACATCCTGTAAAACTGTTTATCCCAGGAGAATGGCCCGCACTCCGGACACGTCACTTGGAATATGGACCTTGGTACCATCCAGACCAGACGGAAATTATCCTGCCCCCAGTCCACAAAGAGATTAATTCCACCTTCATCCATAGCCTGGAATTCTCTATCTCCCAGGATTGCCCAGATTCGGAATCCTCTTTCCCGTATAAGCTGCTCAGCTTCCTGTCTTGTCATGTTTTTGTCCTTTCCTCATACAGCAGACACGCTTTCCTGTCACATCCCTTAACTTCGCTATCACGCTTGCAGATGCCGGAACCCATGCCATGTTTCTGCTCAATGCGCTCATTGTATTGCCAGCAGGCGCACATGCTGCAATGTCTATCCATTTTTCCTGTCATATATCAATCCCTACCATAGCTTTCAATATCCTGTCCGTCTGCTCCCGGATATACCCAAGAGCCTGTGCAAGCTCCATATCATTCGCCTTAATGTGGTTATGTACAATGTCCTTCTTAACCAGCTCAAGCGCCTCTTTGATTGTCCCAACATATCCAAGGGTGATGTATGTCTGCTCACCAGTCTTAGGGTTCTGTTTTCCTGTATCTCTTAAAACGCTGTATCCATAATTATTTGTCTGTGCATAGTAGTTATCTATGATATGCAGCATTCTGCTCACTCCTTCCTTTCGGTACGCACCGCTTATGCATCCAGATATCTGTTTTTCTCTTGGTTCTGACATATTCGTAGTCCTCATCCTCAATGGTCTTTCCACAGAGATAACAAATACGTACTATATGTTCTTTTTTTGATTAGCTTTGCTTTTCAATTCTCTCCAACTCCTTTGTCACTGCCAGCACCAGATTTCGAAACAATTCTAAATACTCATACTTACTGTCAAGTGCTTTTACATCTTCGGCGTACAACTTCCAGAATAATTCGCTGTGATCTGGTGAGGAGTATTTTTTAAATAATCTCCATAAGTCTGCGAATAGCTCGTAATATTTTTTAATATCCATCTAATTTCCTCGTTTCGTAACTTTTAGTAACGTTTTTGCAACACGAAAACCTAGTATTTATGCGGTGTTTACTGTTTGTTACGTTTGTTACGGTGTTACGGTTAGTTTCTATATAGGAAAAATTTTTTTATTTTATTTCTAATCCATGTAAGAAATAAAAAATAAAATTAAAAATACCTATATAGGGAATCGTCTGTAACACTGTAACGCCCGTAACATTTACGAAAACGGTAACATTTCTTGTTCACTATTTTCTAACGTCATAAAGCCATCACTATCAGTTTTTAGATTATTTTCAGTTTCTTGCTTTAAATACACACATCTATGTATTTTATCTCCTATTCTCTTATTTTTTGTAACTTCGCCCTTGTTGGTCTTAATTAGACCTTCTTTATCTGCCCAAGATAAAAAGGATTTCCTGGAGAAACCACCTGACTTACACAAATCAGTAAACGCCTGATTGTAAAAAACGATATACTCATTCTCAAAAACACCCCATTTTTCGCAATTCGTGGCAATATCAAATCTCTGTCCATTCATAGCTACTTTGTCCAGAATAAATTGATAGCACCTTTCGTTGTCAGACAGCGCAGAGCGGTCAATAAGCACTTGTTTGCCTTCTTCTATAGAAATATACTGCCCGTCCTTAAAAATCTGTTCTGTGGCTATTTTATCGGCTGTCAAGATAATGGATAATGACATTGCTTGCTTTTGCATTTTGTCTGAATCAAATAACTGCTTCTGAAATTCTTTTTGAATTTTTTTGATTTCCTCTATGTCCATTTCTTTAACGATTTCAACAAAGCGTTTGCCAGCAAATCCATAGTTCTTTTTTACAATCTCTACTGTCTCCTGAGGGTCTTTGTAAATTTTTTCTCCGCATTCAACCTCCAATATCCTGTTGATTGCACCGCCCTGATTCACATAACTATTCAAAGGCCGTTCCCCGTTTACAATGATGCAATTTCTCCACCGGTTCTCCCGGTTTATGCCAAGTTCTTTGTTTGAACGGCTCTTTCCTTTTCCAGAGCAGAGATCATATACAACGCCCTCAAAGTTATCCCGGATTCTAGAAGAAGTCTTACTGGTATCATCCAAAATCATAGGAAGATTATTTAACATATCCGCTTTTGCTTCCAGGGCAACATCTGTTGTCTTGAAGTCCCCGATATATCTGCTTTCTCCCGGGTCTGCCCAGACTGATGTTGCAACCATGAGCGATACTGTTTTACCGCCCTCGGTCTCGCCCCACAGGTCTACGAAAAATGGAAGCCCACCAAGCAGCCCAACCAATACACTTGCGAAAGACGCAGCCAACATAAATTTGACTTCTGCACGACCTGTCTTTCTTAGTTCTGTCATATGTTTTAGCCAGATTGTTTCCGAACCTCTTTCCTGAACAGAATCAAACAAATCTCGAAACCTTCCGTCTCCATCAAACACAATATTTGTATCGTAGGGAATAAAATCTCCCTTTACCCATCCTAGTTTTGAAGTTGAATGTTGCACCTTAATTTCGTTGTCATTTAAGTTTTCTACGTCTGAAAGGTATCGTACCAATGACTTTGCGTTTTCAGATGTAACGGCCACGCCCCTGGAGGATAATGCGACAATTTTACTGGCCGACGTAATCAGTGTTTTTGGTACGATAATCTCTTCCCAGCGGCCAGACCTCTTGAACGCTATTTTTATTTGTTCTTCTCCGGTCTCAAGATTCTTAAATCTTTCAACCGGAAGAATTGGATGGTAACAGGCAAGCAGATCAGGAGCCATAGGGTTTGGGTTGTATTGATAAATTCCATCATCTGAAGCTATCCAGGTTTTGCACTTCATATTGTCATACGGTCCGGAAAAATTCGTCCAGTTATCCAAAAGGCTGATATCATTGCTTACGGTTTGTTTTTTCATATCTCTTTCTACTCTCTTGTAAGCAGCCACTAAATCCTTAAATTCCGTCTTTACTTTCAGTTCTGCTGCACGAAGTCCGAGAGAGGCTAACAATTCCGCTTTGTATAACTCGTCTTCCTGGTCAAAAACTTCGGTCAGAATTTCTTTTGACAGAATCGTTTCTCTAGTTAGTTGATTTAACGGAACCACATTACCACCTACTTTCCAGTCCGTTTAAAATCGAATGTCTGTATAATTCTTTCTGCAACAGGTTGTAGCAATCGCACCAGACATTACTTAGAGGCTCTGATTTATTCAGAAAATCTTGCAGAAGGCTTATTTTCGCAATATTAAGAGATTTTATATCCTCTTCTCTTTGCTTCTCTTTTTCCCTCATCTGCATTTTTTTTTGAGACTGGTAAATTGCGAGCCTTGATGAGAACGTTGGTTTCTGATAAGTTCCACCCAAAAACTCGAAAGCTGTCTTGAAATCGCAGCGTTCCATTCTCATAACAAAATCAAAAATATCCCCAGATGCTCCGCATCCAAAACAATAAAAGCTGTCTTTGTAGATTTTTAAGGAAGCTGTGTGATCTCCGTAATGGAAAGGGCATGAAACAAACCCTGCTCTGTTTGGAAATAATCCGTATTTTCCTATCACATCTTTCATGCTATATGTATTTTTCAGTTCCTCTTTAGTCATAGCAGCCACTCAATAGCTCTACTATCCTTTCCCCTGTCTCTTTTTTTTCACAAAATTCAAATCTCACATTGTATCTATCCCGGATAGTGCAAAGAGATTTGTACAGCTGCTCTCCATCAACTGCTTTATCGGATACCACATATTTTTCTCTTTTGCCATTCACAACTCTCCACCGAACTTCATGCTTTCTTGGGTTTTTCCAGAAATAAACATCTTCCAGACAAGAAATATCTTTTCCATGTTCTACAAGGATAATTAATTGAATTCCTGCATCTATTGCCCTTAATAACTCCTTTTTGAATCTCTCATGCTGTTGACAGACATTTCCGCACAGCTCTTGGAGATTTTGTTTCCGGTCAATGATGATCCGGGGATTGTCCAGGGACATATAGTCACCCACATACAATTTCGAAGAGATGCTTTGAATACCATGCTTTTCAAATTCCGACAATATTCGCTTAATTGCATGCTGTTTTTCTCTCGTATCTATCATTATCTGCACTCTGATTCCTCCTCGTGTTCTGGAGCTGTATATTCATGCTAACTATCCTGCAATTTGATGGTTCATAATTCCCAAACGGATTGATTCTGTCTATAGTACAAGCCCCACGTTCTGCTCTATCATCGTATCCATTTTCCATCATCCATTCTTTAAACACCTCAAAAGATTCGTCCCATTCCTTGCAGACACTTACACCTTTTGCCCCATAAAATTTATATTCTTTTGCATTTGGGTTTTTACAACGCTTTTTCATCTGCTTCCATACTTCATTTAAACGACTATGAGATTCACCGTGTTTATAATTAAGAGATTTTGTGAGTTCCACATGCAAACATCCGCAACTTTTAGTGTTTCCTGATTTTAAAGCAGATAGATTCACGTCGATTTCATTTCCACAAATACATTTACAATGCCAAATCGACAATCTTCCTCCAGAAGGGTAGATTTTTGTACCTACCCTATATAAAGCTGTAAGCCTACCAAATGTTTGTCCTGTAATATCAGTTACGTTTGACATAACATGTTCCTCTTAGCTAAATGGCAGCTCTTCATCAATTCCATCCGGGATGTTCATGAATCCGTCTCCTGCTGATGTTGCACTTGGGTGATATCCATTCTTGTAGTTTTTGTATGCCTGAGTCTCTTGGATATCTGGAACCTGAACATCCTTTACCTTGTCCACAGATACAAACCAGCGGAGAACTCTTTTTTCTCTTTCTTTGTTTTCATAATAATCCAACTGGGGACCGAACACGCCGCCTACTGCCTTATTCTTAAACTGCTGTCCAAAGTTTTCACCCCACTGTACCTGCATTTTATTGGAATGTTCCACGCAGGTAATAAAGGTTTTAAAGGACCGGCTGCAGTTTCCTTCGCTGTCTTCTGTTAAGATATACTGTGTTGCCTGGTTTGGCCATTTCTTCTCCGGGCGGATGTCATTCTTAAAAGATTCCATAAAGTATCCTGGCTGTTTATCATTTGCTGCAAAATCAAAGGATACCCTAATCATGTCTTTTCCGCTTTTTGATTTCATTTCCGCCACATCTTTAATTGTGAGGTAATGCCCTCCCAGCTCTACCGGTGTAAAATCTCCTGATGCCTGTGTGTTTTCGTAATTATTTGGTTTTTTCATACTTAAAATTCCTCCAATGCTTTGATTACTGTTACAATATCGTTATCAATTTCAAACTCCTCAAATGCCCCCATAGGAGTTTTTGCTGTACTGTTGTTGGCCTGGGTCTCAAATTTATACTTTCCATCCACACATTTACTGAGAAGGACCGTTGTAAATTTACTTTCCAAGACAATCTTGTCCAGTTTTTTTCCGGATGTCTTGATTCTGGTAAACATATAACCGTTTTCGTCATGGTCTGTCTGGGTGTGGGCTGTAAATATGATGGTTAAATCATCACGATATTCATATGCTTCATTTACTAAATCCCAGACGCAGGCAGCTAAATCCACCCATTTGTCATAACCTTTTTCTTTACTTCTTCTCATTTCATCAGAAACCATGAGACCATTGATGGTATCAATCACCACAACTTTGATATGTTTCCATTTCTCAACTTTATCCACCTTTTGCAAGGTCTGCTGGACCACTTGGGCAAAGTCTGTCTTGATATAATTTTGATTTTCTGAATTATACTGTGACCTCCATCCTTTCCAAGAAAGGCCCTTTTTATCACAGTCAATATACAAGGTTGTTTTCGGGTCTAAATTTCTCATGCTGGTTGTTTTTCCTGAACCGGATTCTCCGGCAACACAAACTACTTTACTCATTAATTTTCCTCCTTATCGTAGACAACTCTTTTTGATGCTTCTAAAATTAAAATACTGGCCAATTCCTTAATAGACAGAGTAGATTCATTATAAATTTCTACCAGAGCATTGTAGGCTTCAGGGGATACACGAATCACTTCCTGTTTGTCCGTCATGCTTTTCTGTCTCGCTGGAATATGTACTTTCCAATCATGCTCGCTCATACTCTTCATCCTCCTTATGTACCCAGTTCCCGGAAAAATACCAGTCTACGATTATCTTTTTAATAAGTTCTTCGCTATCCAGCACCTCCCGGAACTCCTGTTTTTCTTTCTCAGTTCCTTTCATACACCTATCAAATGCATAATCGAACGCTTCCTCGTCCGAAACTGTTTTTCCAATTTCTTTACAGATTCCGACGTACATACTATTTTTCCTCCTCTTTTACGATTCCGCATATAGCCAGGATGGTATCTCCATCCAATACATCACGCTGCAATGCCATGTTTTTAATGGCCTCTAACCATGCAGATTTCCTTACTAACGTTTCATAATTGTACTTACTAAGCGTTATAGTCACTGTCTCTCCATCTTCATCAAATGGAAGTTTCACATTTTCTACATTAATCATCTTGACATCCTCCCTATCTACACCTTACAATAAAGGTGTATTTTATGTTTTTGTCCGCATTTGGTTCCTAGGCCTGGCGGACTTTTTTAGTTACTTCTTTGCACTTATCTAGCAGCGTATAGACCAACCAGAAGATTGTACCTGCACCAAATATCTGTGCCGGCATGGACATGCCATCTGGTACTTCCAGAACGGTATTAAATAATATGACTGTCCAGAATAGTGCGTCTTTTATTGTTTGTTTGTGCATCTTTCTCACCTCACAATCTTTAATCTTTCTTCTTCAGGAATCCCCAAACCATCCATGATTTTCCACAATTCTCCCAGTGTTGCTGTCTCTGGCATGTGGATACGCTTGTGTAGCGTGCTATATTTCATGCCGATTTTCTTTGCAAGGGATTTCTGGTCTGTGTTCTGCTTTATAATTGCAGTCTTAAAAACCTGTGTGACACCGGCTTCTCTGGCTTGTGTTTCGGTTAGATATACTACTGGCATATGGAACACCTCCTTTTTCGCCAAAACCTTACATTTTACACCCCTTGTTCTTCTTCTTTTCTTCTGCTACAATAAACTCAAAGAAAAGCTTTTCTTGATACATGATTTTGGCCTTTACCTTGTGCGTGATTTTGAGGTAAGGGCCTCATTTCTTTTTTCTTCTTCTTTCTTTCAATTTCCCATAAATTTCTTCTAAATCATCCTTGGTTTCTCCGTAAATTATTATTGCTAGAAAGCCTATGCACATAACTAACATTACAACGGTTAAAAACAGAAATATCCCGAATAAAATTTCCATGTCTCCCTTGCCTCACTTTCTACTCCAAGAAATTCATTTGCGAATTACATTCTTTTATGAGTAATAATGTATTTGTGCAAGGATTCCATGTTTTCACATATTCCACTGCTTCTTCAAACTTTTTCTTTGGTACGTTGTTTCTTGCATTTACATGGAAGTAATGTTTCAAGTCACGATTGCACTCTGCAAATACTTTCTTCCCTATTTCTTTGTATGCCTCACTGTTCTTTCCGCCAAGATGATCAATCACAACATGATTAACAGTTTCTCCAAGCACTTGCTGTTGTCCGTAATCAATCGTCATGGTGTTCTCCAAATTAGTCACACGCTCATCCATCTTTACTAATTTCTTATCATGCATCAGGATAGCTTTCATTTCCGGGGAATACTGCTCCATTTCGTAAGAACCTGTTCTGCGGATTGATGGAAGCACTTCTGAGGTTACCCAGTGTTTGAAACGTTTGGCGGAATCCAATTTGCTACCGAAGATAAGAGCGTATAAGCCTGATTCGTTAATGATGTACATTTGTCTGTTTTGACCTGAGTCGGCAAAACACCGAGTCAGCTTGTCTTCCTCTTCAACGTGCTGTCTAATCGCATCAGCCGTTCTTTCATAACCTAATGCTTCTGCCACATCTTTCCCCACAAACCAAGGTTCATCATTAATTGTTACTGTTCGTATTTGACCGAACTCTTCATTGTTAAAAATCTGTAATTCGTTCATGTTACCTCCCTATTCCAAGAAATACTCAATACTTACGCCGAAGTAATCAGCTACCTTTATCAAATTATCCATTCTCGGAGACGATTTGTCCCAACGTGAAATAGTTGCATTACCTATCCCACATTCCCTTTCAAGTTCTGAAATCGTGATTTTCTTTTTATCGCACAATCCTCTAATTTTCTCTAAAACCACTCTCTCACCTCCTACTTAATCTTATTGAATTTAGAGAAAAGTATTGACTTTTATTAGAGAATAATCTAAAATATGAATTACCACAAACATATTGAGATTCTCTTTATTTAGGCTTTTCTCTAAATTCTAAAGTCATTATATAGGGTAATCTCTAATTTGTCAATACCATTTTTAGGTTTTTCTCTAATTTAGGAGGTACCCATTGAATAGTGTAGAAAGAGTAAAAAAAATATGTAAGGAACGAAAAATTCCTATTTCAAAATTAGAAAAAGAACTTGGTTTCTCCAATGGATATATTGGTCAGTTAAGAAAGGGGATATTCCCTGCCGACAGACTTGAAAAAATCTCTAAATTTTTAGGTGTTTCCACAACTTATTTAATGACTGGAACAGAAAATACTTCAGATAATCTCACAGGTAAAGATAGACGCGATATTGCAAAAGATTTAGAATCCATTATGGATAAATTAAACTCTCAAGAAGCTGGTCCTGCAAGTTTTGACGGAAACGATATCCCCGAGGATGACCGAGAATTGTTTGCAACACAATTAGAGGCCATGCTTATCAGATTAAAGAAAATCAATAAGGACCTGTATAACCCAAACAAGAATAAGAAGTAGGTGTTATATATTGAATAGAGATATTAAAAAGATAGCTTTGCATCTTATAAAAAAATACAACACCCAGAATCCTTTTAAGATAGCAGACGCTCTTAAAATTGAATACATAGTCGGTCCTATGGGGCAATATAGCGGATGCTATCTATATCTAAAACGTCATAGATGCATTTTTATAAACGAAGATTTGTCTGAAAATGACATGCATTTTGTTATGGCCCATGAACTTGGCCATGCACTTTTGCATAGAACAGAAAACTGTTATTTTATCCGCAATAAAACATTTTTGTCTACTGCATGGATTGAAAAGGAAGCAAATATCTTCGCTGCTGAGTTGCTTATACAGGATTCGCTCATATATGAAAATCCAGGCATGACCAAAAATCAGTTAGCGAGGCTTGCTGGATATAATGAAAAGATTATGGATTTTAAAAGAATTGATTAATTCGCTACTAGCGTTTTAATAAATAATCATACCATTAGGAGGAAAAGAAGATGAAGAAAAAGATTGTAGCAATAATATTAGCATCAGTGATGGCTTTTAGCTTTACTGGATGTGGAGAAACCACAAAGGAAAGCAGTGCTCAAGAAGAAAAACAGGAAAGCACTGAAAGTAAAGAAGACAGTGCTGAAGAAAAAAGTCTTAAAGAATCTGTTGAAGACTTAGAAACTGCATTGGGTGATGCCTCTAAAGTTTTAGAAGATGCTGCGGACGCTGTAGATGCAGCAACCTCAGAAGCTATTGCAGACACTACGTATCAAGAAATTTTAGATGAATACACAAAAAAGATACAGGAAGCTACACCTGGGCTTGTAGAAGAATACAATATAGAAGCTGCCTCTAAGTCTGGAGATATCAATGCTTTAGCCGAAATTTCTAATGCCAAAATAAGCAAACTTGCTGAAATCAGTAATGAAGGCATTGAAAAAATGGCTAGTTTAATGTTAAAAAATGGAGATGAATATTCTGTTTATGAAGAGTGGGCCGGAAAACTCACTAACGTATATATGGAACAGTCTCAGCAAATCACAGATGCTTATATGAGTTCTGCTGTACCACAGTAATTTCGCTAAGCAAAACTAATTAGTAGAGTCCACCTTGACAATATAATATACTTACCCAGGGAACCGTTGGGGTGCTATATCAGCCGCCGGACGCAAGAAAGGAGGCTGGTGCTTATGGTTACATACAGTGATTTATTTACTTTTGTAATTATGCTTTGTGCTGTCATAACTCTTGTTTTGACTATATTGAACCACAAAAAATAGCACCCCTGCTCTGGTAAAGTAAGGTGCTACTTTTTGAACCTATTTTATCCGGCGGTCAGGTGTGCACTGACCAACGGTTCTCTTGTTAAGTATATTATATGTCAAGCTGGATTATTTGTCAAATGTGAAAACCGCCCCTGTGTTACCAGCACAAGGACGGCAAGTAACTATCCGAAGACAGATACCCCAATTCAAATATATTGTATCATCTTCGGAAACAGCCTGCAATCGGAACATATTTTCGAGGGCTGTTATTTTTATACCCAAATATAGAAAGGAAGATGAATTATGGCAGCAGCTAAAAAACTTCCGTCAGGCTCCTGGCGGTGTCAGGTGTATTCACACACCGAAGAAATTCCACAGCCGGACGGCACTACAAAAAAGAAAAGAATCTATAAATCCTTCACCAGTGATATCCCTGGTCCGAAAGGGAAACGTGATGCAGAAAAGCAAGCTGCGGACTGGGCGGCAAAAAAGGATGATATCCTGAAAATAAACAATATCACCCTTGGGACTGCGATTGATAAGTATATTGAATCAAAAGATGCAGTCCTGAGTATTACTACCATTTCAGATTACAAAAAGAAGCGGAAAAACGGTTTCAAGTTCCTAATGGATGTCCCAATCAGGGATATCACCACAGAAATGCTCCAAGAGGCGGTAAACCAAGAAGCAAAAAGAAAGAACCAGAAAAAGCCAATGGAAACTATTTCTGCCAAGACAGTAAAGAACGAATATGGATTAATCACAGCAGCACTAAACACTTACAGAAAGGATTTAAACTGCTCCGTCACTTTACCGAAATATCACCGACAGATTAAAGAGCTTAACACACCGGATGCTATTTTCTCTGTATTTGAAGGAACAGATATTGAGCTTCCAGTGCTTCTGGCCATGTGGCTCAGTTTCTCCATGTCGGAAATCAGAGGGCTTACTAAGTCGAAATCTATCTCTGGGGATTATATTACCATACATGAGGTATTAGTCAGTGCAGACAATAAAGATTTCCGAAAAAGTACAGGAAAGGTGCAGACAAGACTTAGGAGGCACAAGATGCCACCCTACATAAAAGAGCTTATCAATAATGTCCAGGGAGATGTTATCGTTCCAATGACTTACAATAAGATTCATCACCGGTTTAATGCCCTTCTGGAAAAGAGTGGACTTCCGCACATGTCCTTTCATGATCTGCGGCACGTTAATGCCTCTGTCATGGCTGCATTGAACATCCCGGAAAAATACGCTCAGGAAAGAGGTGGATGGAAAACTCCGCATGTAATGAAAAATATTTACACACATACTTTTAGTACGGAAAGAAAAGAGGTAGATAAGAAAATAGATACTTACTTTGAAAGTATGATGCAACACGACATGCAACACGAAAAGAAAAAAGCCTAGTATTTACTAGGCTTTTAAAGCAGGGGATGAGGGACTCGAACCCCCATCGACGGTTTTGGAGACCGGTGCTCTACCATTGAACTAATCCCCTTTATTTATATACCTTCAAAACCGCATACACAAAACTTCAAACCTACCAACTTTGCCACTGGAACTTCCGTTCCTTTGGTCAAGCCCTCGACCGATTAGTAGCAGTCAGCTCCATACATTGCTGCACTTCCACCTCTGCCCTATCTACCTCGTCGTCTTCAAGGGGTCTTACTTCTTTCGAATGGGATATCTCATCTTGAGGGGGGCTTCACGCTTAGATGCCTTCAGCGTTTATCCC
>ENA-ORVC01000314-ORVC01000314.1-human-gut-metagenome-genome-assembly--contig:-NODE-314-length-53562-cov-9.505971_pt1 | contig 53562 bp, 54 predicted proteins | sample MGYA00242092_ERZ509234 | MGnify/ENA primary metagenome ERZ509234 (study PRJEB26280, sample SAMEA2338800) | human gut metagenome | biome: human gut; feature: human-associated habitat; material: faeces... | reverse complement strand
TTCCCACTGCCGGGCGGGTCAGGGACTTTCACCCGTTAGAACGTGCGCCCGCCGGGCGCACCCACAAAGGACCCTTTCATTTTAAGGGTCCTTTTAGCCTGCAGACAAGTATAAGTTGGCTGAAAGAGCAGGCGAAGCCTTCAAAGACGGCCCGCGGCTTAAAAAGTAATATTGACTATTAAATTAATTTTGTCTGCAGACACCGGTCCTGATTCCGGGCACGCTCAGCCATGTCTCATAAATATTGTCCTTAAACGCCTCCGGCTCTCTGATGACCGGCAGATTGCAGGTACACCTTTCCCCTTTCTTTCCGGCTGCCGCTCCATCCCGCATCCCATCACCATCCATTCCCAGATACCCTGTCTCCAGGTCCTGCTCCGACACCCGCAGGCATTTTACATCATCCTCAAACAGTTCCGGATGCATGAGATAAGCCGCGGCCGTCACATCCCAGTTATAAAATCCGGGAATGCCGTAATCCTCATCATTATACCCGAACCAATAATCTGTTTTTTCCATGATATATGCTGCCGCCCTGTTTTCTTTTCCTGAGAACCGTTCCCTGTATTCCTGCTTTGTAAATAAAACCTTAAGGCAGTTGTTGCCTGTCATTATGGAAACATTCCGGCCCTTTGTGAGGACGGTCCTGGTTGCCGGCGGGTCACAGGAAAAATTCAGCTCATTCATTACCTTTTTATCAAATACAAGGGGACTTGTGATTCCGCCCATCAGGACAATCTCTTTTACCTTTTCAAAGAAATACCTGTCCCTCTCATAGGCGCCTCTCAGGTTTGTCAGGGAACCCGTGGCAAGAATCGACAGCTCCCCCGGATGGCGGTCCGCCATTTCCGCCAGAAAACCGGCAGCCTCGCTCTGGTAACAGCCCCTCTTCTCCCCGCCTCTTTTGACGGGAATGTCCCTGCGTCCCAATTCTTCCAGCATCCGCAGATTCACTGCCTGTACCACATCCAGGCTGCTGTTGCCATAGGTGGAAGTGACCCCCAGAAATTCGGCTTCCCTGCTTCCCAGCAAATACATCAGGGCCAGCCCGTCATCCACATCGCAATTCTTTATTCCAAAGGTATTGTCACAGTCAAATACAATTTTTTTCATCTATATTTCCTCCTGGCACATTCCTCTCATGCCATACCATGCCCAAACAGCACGGCTCCTTCTGTTTCCACGGCCAGTCCGGCCTTCATGCCTGCCCGGAATTGTCCGGAACGGCCGGGACCTTCCATCCTCTGGCACAGAATGCTTCCGCCGGGAGCGATTTTCTCCGGCACCCTTACCCTTATCTCTGTCATCTCCCCCATGAATGTGACCTCCTCCACCGCATAATCTCCTTTCTCCTGAAGACGCACTGAGTATGGACGTATCATGGCGTCATAGGCTCCATCCGGCAATTCCGTCCTTTTCTCAAACAGAGGACTGACAAATCTGCCTCCTGTCACCTCCCCGGAAATATAATTTACCTTTCCAAAGTACTCTGCCACCTTTTTTGTTTTTGGATGGCAGAACATCTGCTCCGGAGTACCGTACTGAAGAATCTGCCCATCCTCCATCAGCGCAATTCGGTCGGACATGCGAAGAGCCTCCGCCTTGTCGTGGGTGACAAGAATGGTTGTAATTTTCCACGCCTCATGGAGTTTTCTTACCAGCCGCGCCATCTCTGTCCGCAGCCCCTCATCCAGGCCGGAAAACGGTTCGTCCAGAAGCAATACCCTGGGTTCTGCCGCCAAAGCCCTGGCCAGGGCCACTCTCTGCATCTGGCCCCCTGACATCTCCCTCATTCTTCTCTTCCCGAATCCGGGAAGCTGCACAGCCCGCAGCAGTTCCTCCACCCGCTCCTTCCGCTCCTTTTTCGGCACCTTTTTAAGTTCCATTGGAAAGGCGATATTTTTCTCCGCCGTCATATGGGGAAACAGCCGCAAATCCTGGAACACGATTACCGTTCCCCTATTCTTTGGCTGCTGGTCCATCACTGATGCTCCCTGTATCCGTATATCCCCGCTCTCCTGCTCCAAAAGACCTGCTATACATTTTAACAGAGTGGTCTTTCCGCAGCCGGATTTTCCTAAGAGGGATACAAACTCTCCCTCCTGTATTTCCAGGCTGATTCCGTGCAGTATCTCCTTTTTCTGAAGCGATACCTTCAGATCTTCTATGTTAAGACTCATAATATCCTCCCGCCATCTGTCCGGTCCAATACCCCGCGATCCGTTCAAACACAGCAAATACCAGCAGGGTGATGCCCATGAACAGAATGCTGTATACACAGGCAATATTCCGGCTGCCGCTCTGTAAATAGGGTACCATCACAACCGCAAATGTCTTTATCCTGCCGCCTCCAAGAAGCAGCGTCAGAAAATACTGGCTGAAGGATACAATGTATGACATGCTGACTGCCGACAGTATCACCGGGACCAGCATTGGCAGTGTGGTCCTTCTGAATGCCTGAAAGGGACCGGCCCCCAGCACCCGGGCCTGCTCCTCCAGCGCAATACCCACTGCCCGGGTGCCGTCCATGATAAGGCGCACCGCGTAGGGCAGGGAATAAATCAGGTGTGCCAGGATGACCCCTGCCACTGTATTGTTAAGTCCCATGCGGATAAATGTAATCTGTATCCCCATGGCAAACACAGTCGCAGGTACCATGAGGGGAAGGACCGTAAGAAAGGACATCAAATCCTTTCCCCGGAACCGGTACAGGATAAGGGCCCTGGATGTCAGTACCCCGATTGCGGCCGACAAGACGGCTACCACAGAAGAAATCATAATGCTGGATGCCATGAGGGAGAACAATTCTCCCTTTCTTCTGACAATTTCCATGACTGCCCGGTCCGAGAGCACCTGGGGAAACAGGCCGGGCCAGGCCCATCGTTCCGTAAATACCCATACAACCAGACTGGCCGCGGGGATCAGAATGGATGCACAAAGTACGGCCAGAATTATATTAGTGATAAACGATTTTCTCTTCTTCATCTCCTGCCGCTCCATCTTCTACTGCTCCGTCAGCGCCTTCATATTTTTTTGCACAATAAAATAATAAATCCAGGCGCTGAGTACGGAGAGAATGATAATGATTCCATTTAACGCCATGGAATAGGGCCGGTTTCTCAAATCCGGATGGATATACTGCTGGTATGCCAGCACCGGAAGGGACTTTGGCGAGGTGGCGCCCAGGAGAAAGGGCAGCTCATAGGCGCCCAGGGCAAATACAAATATAATCAGGAACCCGCTGACTACCGCGCCTTTGCAAAGAGGCAGGGTGATTTTACAAAAGGCAGTCCACCGGCCCGCCCCCAGGTTTATGGCTGCCTCCCCCAGGTTCTCATTGATATTTGCCATCAGCGCAATGACAAAATAAAGGATGAAGGGAATCTCCTTCCACAAATATGCCAGGATGACTCCCACCCCCTTTGTATCGTAAATGAGCATGGGAAACTGCTGTTGTTCCTGTAACATTCCAAGGGCATAACCAATTCTGGCCAGCACACCATTCTGAGAAAAGATGTTGACCACAAAAATGGCCACCACTACATGGGGGACAATGATGGGAAGCTGTATCACCCGCATCATGGGTCCCTTTGTCTTTTTGTGCGCCACACACACAGCGCTTAAACCCACGCCCGCCACAGTGGCAATCCCCGCGGACAGGAATGCCACCTTCAGGCTGTACAGCACGGATTTAAGCATTTCCGGCCTGGTCAGCACTTCCCTGTAATATTTAAACGTTGGCTCCCTTAACCCAAAAGCTGGAATTACCCCAAGACTCTGGGTAATTCCAGTTGCCAATCCTATGATAAACAACAGGGATAATATGATTTGGGGAGCCAGAAGCAAATACGGAGTCAGCTTTCTTCTCATTCCTTTTCCTCTCATTCCTTCCCGTTATTTACCCACTACTTCCTCTGTCCAGATTTCCTCAATGATGGGAACCAGCTGCGCGGGCATCTCAGGAAGGCGTTTGGAGAGAAGTTCATCCTGAGGTATTGTCCCCTTGCCCAGGTCCACCCGGTCAAAGGCGGCTTTCTGCTCACCGGACAGCTTCTCGTTGTCCAGGACCGGAATGACCCTCAGCTTCTCATAGCGGTCTGCCTGGATTTCCGGCGACATCATCTCGTTGATTGCCATCATGGCCCCGGCCTTATTGCCGGAGTTAGCCGCAATTGCCATAAAGTTGGTATTACCGATGGTTCCCTTGTCAAACTGGAAGGCTGCCGTGGTATCTGTGTATTTGCCGTCCTCAATGCTCAGAGCCACGTCATAAGCTCCGTATGTCATGTTCATCACTAGTTCCCCGTCCGCAAACATATTGTCCACGGTAGTGGAGGAATCCGGGAAGGCAGCTCCCTGGTTCCAAAGATATGGATTCAGCTCTCTCAGGTACTCCATGGCCGGCGCCACTGCCGCCCTGACGGTTTCCTTGTCCTCCTCCATATCCATAAACTGCTCATAGCCGCAGATTTCATAGATAATATTTCTCACAAACGCGCTGCCTGTGAAATCAGGAAGCGCGGGATACGTCACCTTACCCGGATATTTCTCCACGAATTCCCTCAGCGCTCCGGCGCTCTCCGGCACATCCGGCGTCACTGCCAGGTCCGCCACCATGACCAGCTGGGCCTTTCCGTAAGGCGCCTCATACCCTTCAATCGGATAAGCAAAGTCCATGGTCACATCCTCGCTGTCCCCATCCACATAGTCATTAAAATTGGGAAGCTTATCTGTAAAGGGGCCGTACAGCATGTTGTTTTCCTTTGCTGACCGGAAGTTCTCCCCGTTAATCCAAATCATATCAATGCTTCCGTCCTTCCCGCCCGCCTGTATCTCCCCGGTGAGCTGGCTTAAAACCTGGTCGATATCCATGGGCACACGCTCCATTGTGATATCGTACTTTTCCTTCATGACCCGCGCAAATTCATCGTCCAGCCACCGGTTCAGTTTTTCATCCCCGCCCCAGCCGTAGAAGGTAACCGTTGTTCCCTTTGCTGCCTCCTTCATCTGTTCAAAGGTCATGTTCTCCATGCCGGCCTGGCTGCTTCCCGTATCCCCGGCCTGGCTGCTTCCCGTATCCCCGGCCTGGCTGCCGCCTGTGTCCTGTGTCCGCCCGCTTCCCGAACACGCTCCCAGGGACAGCATCATTGCGGCGGCCAATACCGCTGCTGTGATTCTTCTCCTCATGCTTTCTCCTCCTGCTGTTTTTCTAAAAATAATAACCCTGCCTGATGATTTTATGATTCCCCCTGCCGTAATCTTATGCAGTGCGGTCAGGGGAAATCACATCACCGGAAGGGTTATCCTATTCTGTCACAAATGCAGCCTGGATATCCTTATCCTTCGCGCCGTTTTCAATGATAAACAGATTGTCAACATCGAATCCGGCATCCTTCATGACGGAAATACCTGTTTTTGCGCATTTGTTTCCGCTGTAGCAAAGCAGGTATACGGGTTTGGACGGGTCCATCTCCTCTTTTGCCATCTTGTACATGGCAGTCTGCGCTGCCGGGTCTTCGATTTCCTTTAAAGGGCACTGGAGGGATCCCTTTAAATGGCCCTCTGCATATGTATCATTGTCGCGGACATCCAGGATTTGGACATCGCTTCCTCCCACTGCCTTTAAGGCATCTGCCGCCGTGACTGTTTTCCAGTCGATATCCTCGTCAGCGCGGTTGGTGGTAAGGGCGCCTTTCTCAGACTCCAGGGCTTTGGCTCCGCCCTCCACGGTATAAATCAGGGAACCGTCGATACCGGCCTCCTTAAGAACACCGGTTGCCTTCTCAGCGCCTCTCTTGCCGCTGTTGCAGATGATATAGATTTTCTTTCCGTCGCTTAGGTTTTCCTTTGCATATGTATTCATGGCATCTGCCAGGGAATCATCCTCCAACGGGAAAATAGGGCACCAAACGGAATCAGCCACCCTTCCCTTCACATAGTTATCCCATTCCCTTACATCCAGCACATGGGCGCTCTTATCTTTTGCCGCCGCCACAGCGTCTCCCGCAGATACATACTGATAGCTGTCATCAGACTGCGCTGCCGCTGTTGTCTCAGTTCCTGCCGCATCTGCCTGCGTTGTATCCGCGGCTGCATCTGCGGCTGTGGTATCTGCCGCCGTGCTCTCAGCCGCTGCCTGAGCTGTTGTTTCAACTCCTGCTTTCTGGCCGCATCCGGCCACTGCTGTCATGGACAGCACCATCATGAGCCCTAATGTAACGATTTTCTTTTTCATTTCTTCCTCCTTGTTTTATCTTGTTTTTCTATATATATTTTCCTTACCATGGCAATAAAGGCAGATAAGGCAAATAATATCAGTAAGCCGGTGACAAAGAACCTGGCGCCGCCGGTCAGCATTCCTCCCACATAGGAGTATACAATGGTCGCCGGAAGCTGTCCGATTCCCGTGGCTATGAAAAATGACAGAAAGGGCATGGATGTAAGCCCCGCCCCATAGCTCACAATGTCAAAGGACACAAAAGGCAGAAGCCTGCAAATCAATATTGTATTTTTGCCGTATTTATCAAAAAAAGTGTCTATCTGTTTAAGCCCCGCCTTGCTGGTCAGCTTTTCCGCCGCATCCCTTCCCAGTATCCTTGCTATGTAAAAGCAAAGGGCGGCGCCTGCCATGGCACTGGACCAGGACAGGATTGCTCCCTGCCACCATCCAAAGAGATTCGCATTGGCAAAGGTGATGAGGAAGGCCGGAAGAGGCGCCATAACAGACTGCAGCACCATCAGTCCGAAGGATACCGCAGCAGCATAGTTTCCGTAGGAAGCCACAAATTCCCTGACCACCCCAAAGTCTCCGGTGGCAAACATGGTAACGATTTTATTCATCATATCCTTTACGGACGGTACGCACATATAGCTCAGTATGGACGCGGCTATGCATGCAGCCACCACGGTTTTCCATATCCATTTACTCTGTTTTTTCTCCATTCAGACTCCTTTCCTACAGCCTGTCCAGCTTTTCTAAAAATTCCATGTTCAGATACTGCCCCAGCTTTTGAAACGTGGACTGATTAAACAGCAGCTTGTCCGGCTGCTGGTACTGCACCCAGGCCATGGCGCACCATGTAATTCCCCGCAGGCAGGTGATGGGTATATAGGCAAGAGTCCTCTCCATCAGCCCCCTTGTGTCAAATCTGCCGTCCACCTTTTGTATATACAGATTTATGAAGTTTTCCATCTCCTCCGGGCTCAGAATCACATCTGTTTTCCAGAATGTGGTGGTTGGCGCAAGGAAATGTCCCAAATCCTGGGCCGGTTCCCCCCGGACAGGCTTCTCCCAGTCCACCAGGTAGTTTCCCTTTCCCTCTCCGTTGATGAGGAAATTAGTGGAATTGAGCTCCGTGTTGACGCAGCATTCATAGCCTTTGCAGACTGCTGCCTCCCTGCAGCGTCTCCAGCCCCGGTCCAGCATCTGTCTTATTTTCATTTTGAGCTTCCGGTCCCCCAGGTCTGAATCCATGTATGTCCTGACCATTTCCTCGCATTCTGTCAGGATTGCCTCCAGGGGGTCCTCCGGCCTAACCAGATGGCTGCCGCTTCCCACCCTGACACTGTGGATGTCCGCCAGGCACTCCGCTCCGAAGGACAGCTCAGTCCTGTAATCCATGGGGTGTCCCGGCAGGAATTCCATCACCATGATGCCATGAGGAATTTTCTCTAAACTCCCGTCCACATAAAAAGGCCGCGGTGTCCTGCCCGAATGCAGGAGCAGCTTTAACGTATCGTATTCGTACTGTATCTGATGTTCCAAATGCATCTGGCTGCCGCAGTTTACGCGGAGCACCAGCTTTCTGCCGGTGACAGGATGGGTAAACAGGTAATTCCTGTTGTACTCCCCCTGGGCCAGCATACGGTATTCCTCCGTCACCTGGTCAGGCAGTCCCAGCGCGCTGCGGTACTGCTTCCAGGCCACATATTCCCTTAATCCGGCTATCCGTTCCATTTTATGTCACCTCACATCCCGGTACATCCGGTCAATCAGTTCAATGGGCACCCGATCCCGGTACATCTTACGCAGCCGGTTCATTTTCCACATCAGCTTAAGCTTGGGCAGGGTTCCTTTGGGGAAACGCCTGTCCGAAGTATAGATGCGGCGTCCGGTCATGCCCAGCTTTACTCCCCGCTCCTTAAGCGTCAGAGAAAACTGGTAATCCTCCATCACAGGAATCTCCGGAAACATGCCCGCGTGGAAAAACAGGCTGCGGTCAACAAAGATGCCCTGATCCCCAAACATGACCTTGCGGTCCTTAATCCGGTGGTTTGATATCACGCGGCAGGTAAACATGAAGAAGTTGCGCGAATGAAAGGCAATCCCGAAACATCCCGCGCTGTGGTCCTTCATCACCCTGCGTATCTCAGCCAGGGGACGGGGCGGCAGTTCACTGTCGCAGTGGAGAAAAAACAGAATATCCCCATGGCTCTTCCTGGCGCCTGTATTCATCTGCTTCGCCCGTCCCTTTTCTGAGTGTATGACTTTAACCCAGGGGCGAATCTGTTCCATGGTCCTGTCCGTGCTGCCGCCGTCTACAAACAGTATTTCACATGTTCCTCTCAACGGTTCCAGCTGGTCCTGCATCTGACAGATGGTCTTCTCCTCATTGTAGACAGGTACAATGATGGAAATACGGCTGGTTTTTGCCAGATACCGTCCTGTGGACGTATTTTGCAGCCTCTTATCCTCCCGCATTCTCCGGCGGTATCCCTGAAGATCCTGGTAAACGTCCATGTCCCACATTGCTTCGGTAAATCCCACCGTGCACCCCTCCGTCTTAATCCGGCGCACAGTGTCCCAAAGCACGGAGCCCTGTCCATATCCTTCCACCTCAAACACGGCCCGCCGCGGTTTCTTCATGCCCACCAGATAATATCCCCCATCCCTGGTAGGCCCCAGTACCACATCCTTTTGTTCAAGCAGGCCAAATGCCCGTTCCAGATACTCTGCCCGCACTTCGGGTACATCAGTTCCCATGAGTATACATGCGTCATACCCCCGGCCCAATACCTCCCGGATGGCCTGATACATCCGTTCTCCCAGGCCGCTTCCTCTCTGGGAAATGTAATATTCCCCTCTGCCAAAAACCGGATGTAAAAGTTCTCTGCCCTCGTCCGGTGTAAAGCATACAAAAAGCTGCCCCTCCACCTTCCCGCATTCCCTCTTTATATCTTCCAGAAAACAGGTGTGGAGACGGGCGCAGCCCTTAGCACTGAGCGCGGGCATCATCCTGGTTTTTGTCTGTCCGGGTTCAGGAACCCTTGTGAAAATAATAATCGCGCGTTTCATCTTTCAGATTCTCTCCATCTTCCGTCTTGCCAAACCATTACCAAAATTTTGTAAGCATCCTGTTAACCATTGATTTCCCGATATCCGGCTTCTCATCACATCCCAGAATCTCTGGCAGCAGGTGTGTGACCCCCTGGCAGCCGCCCCGGGTAAGGTTTCCGGCGCAGGACGCACAGTAGGTAAATACAGTCCCATTCCCCTGGTCCCTGGTCTGGTGCGCCATCTCACGGGCCAGTTCCGGCTCCTTTCCTCCCGCGCACCCTCCCAGACCGCAGCACTGGACGCCCTGCACAGTCTCAGGCATATTCTTTAGAAATGGAGCCAGCCACTGCACCCACTGTTTTCTCTCCCTGTCAGGGCATGGAAGGAACAGCGCCCCGTTCCCTTCCAGCTGGCGGCCCGTTCCCAGCCGGGCTAATTTCTCATAAATGCTGATAACCTTTACCTCCAGCTTATCCTTCAGGAACTCATAACAGTTGGGACAGAGCATCACGGCCTCCTCAGCCCCTGCCTTGCGAAGATTTTCATTTATCCTCCCTGCGATTTCCTCCTCATCCCTTTTAAGTCCAAGCTCTGCCACCGGTTTGCCGCAGCAGTCAAACAGGACTCCCATATCTTCCTTTTCCTCCAGCAGACTGATTAGTTTCCTGGTGGTCTTTGGATAAAAGGAAGGAAAATTGCACCCCGGAAACAGAATGCTCCTGCCTGCCAGACGCCGTTTATTGCGGTAAATATAATTCCGCTTTTCCGCCAGAACCAGGGCGTACCCTTTTTCCGGACATTTTCCCTGGTTTTCCTCCACCCTTTCCCGGCGCATATCCAGGATGACCGCCCTGCCGTCAATTCCCAGCGGGCAGACCTGGGTACAGGTTCCGCACAGGAAACAGTGATAAGCTAACTCCTTGAGCTCTGCCGTGTCACCGATATCAAGGCCGTACTTACTTAAAAAAGAGCAGTTTTCCCGGCATATGCGGCAGTGTACGCATTTATCGCTGTCTTTTATCCTGAATTTCCCGTTCATCCTCTTCCAACCTTTCCTCTGTCTCCCGCAGTACATACCTTTTCTTAAAAAACATACCCAGGCCAATGACAACTGCCGCCAGCACGGCCGTGATGGAGAAATAGAGAACCCGGTTCTCCCTGTCAGCCAGGCCCGCGGTTCCCACTGTATACATGGCTGTTCCGGGCAGCATGAATACGAAGGAATATATGGAATAAGTCCCAAAGGGGATGTCCGTAACTCCATAAGCAAAATTCTGCAGGTTATAGGGAAACAGGGGAACCAGCCTTGTAATCATCAGCACAAACAGTTCATTTTTCCCTGACTCGTCAAACAGCCATTTTTTCAGGTATTTATTCTTCATAACCACAGGCTTGATACTGTCCTTCAGGAAAAAACGGCCTGCCAGAAAGGCTGCCATGGCTCCCAGAGTAGCTGCCACCGTACAGCATAAGGTCCCCAGTACCGGACCGAACAGCAGGCCTGCCAGGATGGCAAATGTAACTCCCGGCAGCGTGAGCACCACACAGCCAATCACCGTGACTGCCGTGTACGCGAAAACCGCAGCCGCCATATGCTCCTGTGCCATTCTTCCCAGAAACTCCAGCGTGTCTGTGCCCCCTACCCGGGCTGACCAGCCGAATACATGGTTGCAGGCCAATACCGCCAGGATGATTACGGTGAATAATACCGGCTTTTTAATATTCTTTTTATTATGCTTTCCGCTTTCCTTCATCCTCTGTTCCTTACCCTGCGTTTCATCCCATTCCCTGCCGGCCATGCCTGCACACCAACATTCCAATCCACGTCTTCGCAACCTGAATCAGGGACACGCCCCCCAGTATCGCACTGATGAAATAGTAAGCCCGAACCTCATCCGCTGAATTCATCCATGTAAATCCCCCATAAGCAGATGTCAGCGCTATCATACCTGCATTCATAAGCCACACTGTTTTTGTCAGGTTCCTTCTTTGTCTCAGGAAATAGAGAAGAAGCATCACGGTCAGGACCACCATCAGAAGCACAGCCCCATTTGCCAGCAATTCCATGGGATATCTGGCTTCCCAGCTCCGGTTTTTATACACCACGTACCGTGCCATCCCCATTTTCCTGCGGGTAAAATACTGAATGGCCCATGCCCCTGCCAGGCACAGGATTTCCAGTATTGTCACAGATATATATGCAGCTTTCTTCATAACCATTTTCCCTTTTACATTTAATAAGCGTTGGACTTAATCAAGACGCAACGCTTATCTTCATCAATCTTTATTTTTTTGCTTTGTCCGTGGACAACTCACCCACCGTGGTAAACCGGCAGTCGCTATTTGCCGGGTCTCCCACCTGCACCGGAAGTGAATCATCCATCTGCCACTGGTACCAGCCTCCGTCATACAAGGTCATATTGGCCATTCCGTTTTCATAGCAAATCAGGAACGGGATCGTGGCTCTCCAGCCTGTGCCGCAGTAAAAGGAAAGCTCATTGTCAAGAGAAGCACCGGATTCCTCCAGATAGCCCTTTAATACATCCAGGCCGGCTGTGGTTCCGTTCTCATTAAGATAGGAACCGTCATCCGTATCATGTCCCCAGACAGCACCCTCAGGTTCGCCTGCCCTGTCAATGTATCCATATCCGCTTGTCTTGCCCAGGAATTCGTCCCTGCTGCGGATGCTGACCAGCTTAAAGTTATCGTCATCTGCCAGCTTTTCCTTTACCTGTTCAATGGACAGGATGTATTCAGGATGGGCCGGGATTTCCACGCCGAACTCCTTGTCAGCGGCCTGCGGGGTATTGATAGTTTTCTCAGTCTCGTAGCCGCTCTCAAGCCAGGCTTCAAAACCGCCGTCCAGACATTTTACATTCTCCACACCGGCCCATAAAAGGGTAAATGCCACGCGGTCGTCCGCAGAATTCGTGCCCTTATCACTGTAGCAGATAACCGTTGTATCTTTTGTGATTCCGTATTCAGCCATCAGAGCCTTTATCTCTTGCGGAGTCCGGATATTCCAGTATTCCTCTGATTCAATATCATCTGTATTCATATGATAGGCTCCTATGATATGGCCGTCCTTATAAGACGCCGCATCCTGGACAGTACCCCAGGCACATTCCAGAACCATATAATCCTTTGACTCCTCCTGATTCCCGTCCAGAACGCTCTGAACCCAGTCCGGTGACACATAGACCTTTTTCTTCTCAACCGGGTCCGCCTTCACAGCAGATGAACTCCCTGTCTCTTCACCTGTTTCTAATTTTGCCGCGGCTGTGTCCTTTGTCGTATCCGCGCTTGTATCCGCTGCCATGCCAGCTGACGCGCTGCTGTCTGACCCGCCTGCCGTCATTGAAGCATCTGTATTGGAAGAACACCCTGCTGCCAGTAATGCAGCAGTGCATAAAACAATGCCTAAAAATCTTCTCTTCATAATTATTTTCCACTCCCGGTTTTGTATTGTCTCAGTATAAATAATGTAATGTTACTTTGATTATTATAAAAACACCTGCCTGTTTTGTCCAATCGACGTAATATATATGTTTTGTGTTATATATAGTTTTTTTTTATAACACAAACCTCTAAAAAGTCCCTGACTTCCCGGTACCACAAAAAATCCTCTCGGCTTTGATATCTATCTCTTATCCGCTTTTAAATCAGTCTGGGCAGGATTGTCAATCAAACTGCCATTTTCAGAAAACCGAGAACCATGGCATGGACAGTCCCAGCTGTGTTCCTCCTGGTTCCAGGACAGCCTGCAGCCCATATGCGGACATCTGGGCGTCCCGAAGGCGGTAAGACCGCGTAAAGCATGATATCCTTCCTTTAAAAAGGAGCCCGCAGATGCCTTCCATGTCCATCTCTGAGGAGAAAAAACCTGTTCCCAGGGGCTCTCTATGCCCATGACCAGATTCCTTAAAATCAGTGCCGAGACCATGGAACCGGTCATTCCCCATTTCTGGAAACCGGATGCAACATACCAGTATGGCCGCAGACGGGAATATTTTCCGATATAGGGAACAGCATCCAGCGTCATACAGTCCTGTGCCGCCCACTCTGAAACAATCCTCAAATCCGGCCACAGGGTTCTGGCCTGACCTCTCAGGTATTCAAAGGAAAAGCTGTCACACCCTTCTCCCGTGCGGTGTCCTCCGCCTCCCATCAGAATATAGGGACCTGCCTTTCGAAAGGACAGTCCATCCTCATCAACGCCATAATACATGCCGTCCAGATTAACCTGCTTCCCGCCTGCGGCCTCCAGCGCCAGCACATAGCTGCGTTCCTGATGCATCCTGGCAAAATAAAATCCAGGCACATTCTGAAACGGATAATGGCTGGCAAAAATAATTTTCTCTGCCTCCATGATTCCCCGGTCCGTAATCAGACGATGCCCCTCCACCTTTTGCACCGCAGTGTGTTCAAAGACAGGTATTCCCTCCCTGACAGCCTCAAGAAATTTAAGCGGATGAAACTGCGCCTGATTTTCAAATAAAAGCGCCTCTGTTACCGGAAAGGGCAGACTGGTGTCAGATGTCAGGACAGCCGGAAGTCCAAGGCTTACAGCTGCCCTGTACTCCTTTTCCAGATGTATCCTTCCTCTTTCCTCCTTTGAATAGAGACAGGCGGGAAGGCGGACAAAGCCGCAGTCAATGTTCCGGGCCCGAATCATCCTCTCATATTCCTCAACGGCGCTTTGGTTAGCCCTCGCATACAGCAAAGCCCTGTCATGTCCCATTGTCCTGACCAATTTGTCATAGATAAGTCCGTGCTGGGATGTGATTTTCGCCGTGGTATTCTTTGTCTGACCGTGGCCCGCCACCCTGGCCTCCAGAACCGCCACATCCGCGCCCTGGTCCGCAAGCATGCAGGCGCAGAGCATACCCGCCATTCCCGCGCCTATCACAGCCACCTCTGCCCTGGGTGGCAGGTCTGTCCTGCTTTTGCGGCCCGTGTCCGCGGGACCTGACTGTGCCGGATGTTCCGTATTCTCACGTATATCTTTTAACCATATAGATTCCATTTCATCACCTCCCAGCAATGCGTACTAATGGTTATTGTTCCCCGGAAAAGACAAAATATGAAAGGTATTATTTTGAAACATTCTGTTTATAATGAAACACGCGCCTGGCCCGGCTCTCTCAACCCGTCTCTCATCAACCACGCAAAAAGGCGGACCCGGCCAATGCGCCGGTATCCGCCCTCCTGTTTTATCTGTTGCAGGGACGCCAGTTCCGTCTCCCGTCTTCAAATCCCACTCTGTATCCGTCGTTAAAGCCGGCGCGGTAAGCCCACCGTCTCTCACCTGCACACGGGTCCCATACCGGCCACCAGTCGTTGTCCCAGTCATTCTGATTGGAGCCACACCCTCTGCAGCAGCATCTATTACAACACATATCAAATCCTCCTTTTAAATATGATTATGGTATATTGTATGGGACAGATGGACAATGTGTGACTCTTCTCAATGGCTTTTCCTTTTTTGTCTCTGCCAGCCGTAGTGGAAGCTTCCAGATTGAGTAATGTGAGCACAAAACGCTGCGCTGTTACAACGAGATTCAGTTCCTGATATTGATGAGAGCAACGTCAATCAGGTGCATCCCACTCCGGTTTCATATCCTTACCGCTCACTCCCCCGGCCCACAGACCCAAACAGTCTCATCTTCTCCATCACAGACTGTTTCACCGCCTCTATCTCTGGCAGGATGATATCCGTAAGCCCCATTCCTTCCCTGTAGCCAAGGGCCGCCGCCCTGGCACAGGCCTGGTTGATATCCGTGAAAATATTGACCTTGCTGATTCCCCGCTCCACCGCTGTCCTGAAATCAGAATCCGACAGACCGGAGCCCCCGTGAAGGACCAGGGGCGTTGGAATGTTTTCCGCAATCTCAGCAATCCGGTTAAAATCCAGCTTAGGCGGAAGCTTGTAGGCGCCATGAGCCGTACCCACGGCAATGGCCAGCGCATCTGCTCCGGTCCTCTCAATAAAATCCCGTGCCTGGGCCGAATCCGTATAAAACAAGGATGGGTCCTCTCCTCCGTTATCTCCCACATGACCCAGTTCCGCCTCAATGGACGCCCCGCAGGCATGGGCTGTTTCCGCCATCCTTTTTACATGCTCGATATTAGCCTCGTATTCCATGGTGGAACAGTCATACATAATGGAGCTGAATCCCAGGTCCAGGGCTTGTCTGCATGTCTCCTCCTTCAGGCCGTGGTCCAGATGCACCACCACAGGGACCGACGCCCTCTCCGCCATGGGAATCAGAAGATTTGCCAGGTCCTCAATCGGCCCATAGGGCAGCAGTACCTCGGCTGTTCCGATGATAACAGGGGAGTCCAGTTCCCCGGCAGCCTCCATCACGCCTCTGGCCAGTTCCAGGTTGACCGTGTTAAACAGTCCCACCGCGTACTTTCCCCTCCTGGCGGGAATCAATACGTCATTTAAGTTTACCAGCATTTTTCTTACCTGTCCTTCTTACTTTGTCTTTAATGCATCGTCAAAGGCAATAGCTGACGGTGAAAAGTTAATCTTCTTCGTAAATGCACATGCCTCTGTTCCCCCGAAAATACGGTCCATACCGCTGTCCTCCCATTCAACGGAAAGAGGCCCGTCATATCCCTTTACATTCAGTATCCGGATGATTTTGTCAAAATCCACGTCACCATGGCCCGGCGATACAAAATTCCAGCCCCGTCTTGGGTCACCGAAGGTAATGTGAGAGCCCAGGATTCCATTTCTTCCGTTCAGGTTTACGGCCGCGTCCTTGATATGTACGTGATACACCCTGTCGGCAAAATCATACAGGAACATGGCCGGGTCCATTCCCTGCCAAATCAGGTGGCTGGGGTCAAAATTAATGCCCAGAGTCTCACGGTATTCAAACACCTCCAGCAGTTTCCGGGTGCTGTAATAGTCAAATGCGATTTCCGTTGGATGGACTTCCAGGGCAAACTTTACGCCGCACTTGTCAAACACATCGAAAATAGGGGTCCACAGCCCCTTAATCTGCTGAAACCCTGCCTCCACCATTTCCTCTGTGGTCTGAGGGAAGGAATACCACATCTTCCAGATAGGTGAACCCATAAAACCGGTCACCACCCCGACTCCCATGGCCTTTGCGGCCATGGCCGCGTACTTTAACTGCTGTATGCCCCATGCCCTGATTTCATCCGGCTTTCCTGCCAGTTCCGCCGGCGCGAACCCGTCCAGGCGCGGGTCCCACACATCGCCCACGCACTGGCCCGGCAGATGGGCGCCAATGGCCCAGCATCCAAGTCCGTATTTTTCCAGGGTGCCCTTCAAGTCCCTTATATATTCCGGATCCTCCGCCGCCTTCTGTAAATCAATCTGGCCCCAGGAGGCAATCTCCAGCCCCTCATATCCCATATCTTTTGCTGTCCGGCACATTTCCTCCAAACCCAAATCAGCCCACTGTCCTGTAAAAATCGTTACCGGTCTTGCCATAATCATATCCTCCTTATCTACGCTCTAACTCCACCCATGTGTTTCCATTCTTATTGCTTTCCAGACAGGCTTCCACAAACGCCAGCCCTTCAACGCCCTGGCTCACCGTAGGATAATCCGCCATTCCCGGATCGAAGGTTCCTTCCTGCTTGGCGCGGATGCATTCTGCAAAACCGCGGTAGAGATTACCCATGGCCTCAATCCATCCTTCGGGATGTCCGGCCGGAAGCCTTCCATATTTGCCTGCCTTTTCCCCTATGGCGCCATATCCCCGGTGTATTTCCCGGATGGTGCCGTCTGCATCTATGACCGTAATCCTCTCAGGTGTTTCCTGGAACCACTGGATGGTGCCCCTGCTGCCGTAAATACGGATTCGCAGGCTGTTGTCGTGCCCCACCGCCACCTGTGACGTCCAGTATATGCCCGTTGCTCCATTGTCATATTCCACCAGAATGCTGTCGTTGTCATCCAGCACACGGCCGGGTACAATAACATCCATTTTAGCCAGCAGACGCTTAATCTTAAGCCCGGTCATGGCTGCCACTGCATTCTCCACATGGGTGCCCAGGTCTCCCAGGCAGTTCACCCCGCCCGACTGCTGCGGGTCGCAGCGCCACTCTCCCTGTTTTCCTCCGAAATCATCCTCAAATGCAAGCCAGCCCTGGGGATATTCCGCCATGACCGTGCGCACCTCCCCGATGGCGCCGGAAGCCACCAGCTCCCTGGCGTATTTTGCGGTCACATGGCCCATATAGGTATAGGTTACCATGAACAGAAGGCCCTTTTCCTCTGCCAGGGCTTCCAGTTCCTTTGCCTGCCCGTATGTGGTTGTCACCGGTTTATCGCAGGCCACGTGGATTCCCGCCTCCAAAAAGGCCCGGCAGATTTCATAATGGGACTGGTTGGGCGTGACCACCACCACAAAGTCAATCCCGTCCTCCCGTTCTCCCTCGGCCCTGGCCATTGCCCGGTAATCCTCATAGCACCGGTCCGTGGAAATGCCAAGTTCTTCCGCCGTCTGTAAGGATTTCTCACGATTTCTTGAAAATACCCCTGCCGCAATGACTGCTGTTCCATCCAGCCCAATTGCCCGGCGGTGGGCATCGCCGATAAATGCATCCGGGCCCCCGCCTACCATACCGTATGTCAGTGTCTTTGCCATCTCTCTTCTCCTTTCATGGTTGCTTCTGCCGTTTTCATAAACTCCGCCTTATCACGGTCTGTATTCCCGTTTTCTCCATCCCCGCCTGATTCTCTCTTTCATTTCCTCCAGGGACTTTAAGCCGCTGAGAGCGTCGTAAGCAGCCACGCAGCATGCGCCTGCCGCTGCCGCCATCTCCACAGCCTCCCTAAGGTCAGCCTCCCTCAGGACTGAGGCCAGAAACGCCGCAATGCTGGTATCCCCTGCACCTGAACCGGACACCACCGCATCCGGTTCAAAGCTTGGCTCAAAGCCCTCCTTATCCTTCCAGGATTCCTTGGAAAGATTCAGTTTCCTGCACAGGTCCTCTATCCGTTTTCCGGAGGCCGTGCGGTAATAGATGCCCGGAGCGCCGCATTTAATCAATACAAACCCGGCCCCCATATCCAGGACCGTCTGTCCCAGGGGCTTCACATCCTTGACCCGGATTACCTCTGTGATGTCCCTGCCCTCCGCCCGTTTGGTCCATTCCTGGTAACGTTCCCGGTCCAGCATAAAGCACAGCTCCTCTGCGCTTGGCACAAAGAAATCCACATAGGGCAGCACCTTTTCCAAAATCCCTTTCCAGTCCTCCCCGGCTGCTTCCGAGGACGGGTCAATGGCTGCCATATCCAGGGATATGGCGGTTCCCCCCTCTTTTATCCGCCTGAACATCCGTGCCAGCTCTTCTCCCTGATTCTGGTACATGCGGCGCATCAGGGTTGGATATCCGAAATGGAACAGGTCCGCCCCTTTGATTGCCTCAAAGTCCAGGTCGCTGCCGGAAAATGTCACATTGGCGCCTGGGTCATGGAGGAAGATACGGTCAATTCCCGGTATGGCCAGCACAACGGAATAAGAAGTTTTTTCCTGGTCCGACAGAATCATTCCCTCTGCAGCCCCGTGTTCCTCCAGGCGCTTAAGGATAAGGGCCCCCAGCTCATCCTTTCCTATCTTTCCCATCAGGCGGACATCCACCCCCAGCCGCTTCATGGCCAGGCCGGTATTTGCAACCGCCCCGCCGGGATGGATATCCACCCCATCCATCTGTACCAGCCTTCCGGGCGCCAGAATCCTTCCCGCCTCCCCTGCACTCCCCTTTGGAAACAGGGGAGTGATGTCAATACATATATGTCCTGCTGCCACTGCTCTCTTATTTGCCACCATTCTTTCCCCTTTTGACGCTTTTTTCCGCTCTCTTTTTCTGTCCTTCACATATACATCATGCAAGGCCCATCAGAAGATTCATCACATACATTTCCAGTCCCTCAAAGTCTCTGTTCTTCACACATTTCTTCTGGAACTCATAGTCAAACCGGTCCGCCTTTTCCTCCAATGCCTTGAATATATTCAGGCTGTTCTCCAGATGCTTATAGCTGTCCTCATCCCTGGTGGTCCTCATGGCCTTTACATCCAGGCCCACGTATTCTCCGTTCTCACCGTATCCGTTTTCCTTCAGCACCTTGACCTGGTTAAAGGCAGACCGCAGGTTTTCCACGCCAAAGGCCTTGTCCTGGTCATACTTGATTCCGTTCTGGTCGTTGAGATGCACGGTCATCAGTTTCCCCATTGCCATGGCAAATCCGATTTCATGGGCAGGGTCAAGACCGGCCAGGATGGCGTGGGCGCTCTCCAGGTTTCCGCCCACCCGCTTGGGGTCAATGGTGGCTGCCGACACAGCCAGCACATGGCCCATGGTCCCGCAGATGCTTCTGTCAATGGGCTCGTTTGGCTTTGGCTCAATGCATATCCGGATATCCGAATCATATTCCAGCATTTTGTTGATGGCCTGAATCAGCATCTTTGTGGCCCACACCGGGGATTTGGACTCCGCACAGAGGGTTCCCTCCCTTGCCAGCCACAGCACCACCATATTGCAGCCCAGCTCCTTTGCAATGTCAATGGAGCGGTAAGCCCTCCACATGGCGTATTCCCTGTCCTCCTGTGAGGTGCTCATGAATCCGCCGTCCGCGGTGCGTCCGTCCATCCAGAGCCTGGGCGCCACAAACTCAGCCGCCAGTCCGTATTTGTCCAGCATCCTTTTAAGTTCCCTGGCCCTTTCCTTTATCTCTTCCTCTGTGTAATCATTGATATTCGGCACTGCGTCGTCATCATGGAACTGGATGGCGGAAAAACCCAGCTCCGCGAATTTCCTGATTTTCTCCTCAAATTCAATTTCATTTCTGGTAGCCGGCCCATAGGAATCCACTCCTGAATGCACATTCCATGGCCCCACGGAAAACTTGAATTTTGTCATATCCTTCCCCTCCTGCTTCATTGGTTGTCTGTATCTCATACTCATACTATAGCAGGTTTACGGCCTGGAATCCCAAACAAATTTACGGTTCAAACCATGACAAGTTTGCTTTTTGCTTTACAAGTACAGCCAGGAGGACGTATACTGTCAGAAAGGAGGGGAATTCGATGAACCAGGAATTCGATGAACCAGGAATTTGAAATCATATCGCACAGCCAAATGAACTTTAAACTGTTTCTCGTCAACATGCTTTACCGCACGCCCCATATCCACAAGGATTTTGAGCTCTGCCTTCTGCTGGAGGGCAGTCTGAGCCTTCAGGCCCAAAATGAGAATCACAGCCTGAAACCTGGGGATTTCTTTATTGTGAACCCATTCCAAAGCCATGAACTGAAGGCTGATTCCCCTGCTCTTTTAGTTTCATTGCAGGTACACCCGTCCTTTTTTTCTTCTTATTACCCTCAGATTGCCAACCTGGAATTCACCTCCCTGATTCTTCAAAAAGACGGAATGGATGTCCACAAAAAGCTGTACGACATGATGATAGAGCTTGCCTGCCTTTGCCTGAAAAAAAACGACAAATTTGAATTAAAATGCGCGGGGCTTTTAAACCTGCTCTTTGCCGGCCTTCTGGACACCCTGCCCAGCAGGCTTTTGTCTGATAAGGAAAAAAACGCCTCCCAGAGCAAGGCTTCCCGCATGCGCAAAATCATCCACTATATTGACGAACATTATTCGGAAAAGCTTCTCCTGTCCGACATTGCCCTGAAGGAGGATTTAAGTCTTACCTACCTTTCCCATTTTTTTAAAGAATACCTGGGAATCCCCTTTCAGGAATACCTGGCCAAAATCCGATGCGAAAAAGCCCGCCAGCTTTTACTGCTGACGGACTTCCCATTGCTGGACATCTGCATGTCCTGCGGTTTTTCTGATTCCAAATATTTTAACAGCGGCTTCAGGCGGCAGTATGGCTGTTCCCCCAAGGAGTACCGCCTAAATTTCCGCCATGACCAGCTGAAGCAGCAGCAAAAGTCCATGCTCACCACCCAGGAATTTTTGTCCGCCGCCTCCAGCATCGTGATTTTAGAGCGCTGCCTTCTTCCATTTCAGTAATAAATCTGAGCAGCAATTCAAACACGCTCTATTTTTCAAAGTAGCGATAGAGTACTTTTGTAAAGGGAGGTATATTTGCACTCATATTTCGGATAGAGTTATCCTCCTCATATTTCATTTCTTTTTCCCGGCAGCTTTTGGCATACTCCATAAGCTGAATAAAGTCCGTTTTAACGCCTGTCCTGTATGTGAATAATTCCGCCATCAACTCCATTGCCTCCCTGTTGTTTAACAATGCAAACGAAGTAAAAATACAGAATCCCAGATTTTCCAGAACAAATATCTGGTCGTACAGGTACTCAATATCCGGTACCGACCGATAGCGTTCATCTATCCTTTCCAGGCGGACGTCAAACCGCATTTCATCATCAATTGCCTTCCGGTCCAACAGGGGAACCAGGTCCTCTCTGTCCGGGTACAATCTTAAGATGCCTTCTGTTCTGGATGCTACAAGCCTTCCGGTCAGTGTTCCCTGGTCAATCTCCTCCAGCAAGCCAAGAATACTCTCTCTGTCCTGCCTTTTCCCCTCTGCGCTGAGGTACATCTTAGCGGCAGTGACAAACTCTGTCCCTGTTATGCCAAGGTCCATGGCTCTTTTCTGTACCTGTTTTGTAAATGCCATATCATCAATATTAAAGCCTCCTTTTAAAGCCGCCATGACCTCGCTCTGGTCAGGAGAAATATATGCCTCTCCATCATTGGACATATGCCGGTTTAAACACCCCACCACGCACATAGGCGCGCAGCAGTAGTTAGTCTTTCTGGCTTCCCTCCGCCCCTCTTTCTGCTTCTCTGCCGCTGATATCCTTACGGAAGGCTCCCGCGTCCTGTTGTAAAGCTTCTGACTGTCCCTCTCCAGGAAATCTGTCCTCTTTTCTCTATCCTTTAGGAGTTCCAGCAAAGTGATGGAGCCATAGGCCGGAAGGGCCTGACCGCACACCTCGCTTTCCAGGATGATACGGGCCAGCCTTTTTCCGGTTTTAAAAAAGTTATCCCTATCCCGGCACTCACGCCCAAAATATCCGTTTCCTGTAACCACCACTGCCCTGAGCCCCTTGCTTCCCGGAATATCCCCAAACCCGTTTCGGGGACAGTGGTATTCCGGATCCCCATCCGGGTAGGTACAGAAAAAAGTACTCAGGGAAAGCTGCATGTCCGCTGCCTTCCCGACTCCCAGTATGGCTGCATCCGCCCCGAACCGTTTCTTTAAGCGTTCCACTATGGTTCCTGTATCTTTCCTCTCTAATTCCGGCATGTGGATTATTTCAGCCGAATCTTCCCCTATATGCAAGACAGCATTTTTCTCAGTGGATTTCCCGCAAATCAACAGACCTGCAATTGACAGGGATGCCATCTTCTGCGGAAGGTTCCCTGAAACATTACAGACCTGCAGACCTTCTCCCTTTCCTCTTTTGGAAGCAATGGTAACCCTGCAGCAGCTGGCAACCTTACATCCGGTCAGTATGCCCGGAACAAGGGCAATTGCATTTTCCGGCGAATAGCGCCCCGCATCATGGGGTACGCTGGAAGCCACCAGTTTCAGGGCAAGCCCCCGCCCATAACAGCCCCACGACTTTGGCTCATAGTCCAGGACTTCTATTCCTTCAGTGGTCAAATCCGCTTTTAAAATCTTCTCCATTTCAATCCCTTTCTATATGGACTTTACCAGAACGAATTTCTCATTATGCTCTAATATTTCTATCTTATCGTATAATAGGGACATCCTCCTCTGCACCTCCCCGGCGCTCAGAAGTCCCGGCATGAAGGAATCCCTGACTCTCCCATTTTTCAGAATCAGAATCTCGTCACAATATTCCAATGCAAAATTAGGGTCGTGAAGTGTAATCAAACCGCATTTTCCTTCCCTGTGAATAAGTTCCCTTATTTTTGACAGAATCAGATGGTGGTTCAAAAAATCCAATGCGCTGTCCGGCTCATCAAAAAGCATGACCGGGGCATTTTGTACCATTGCCCTGGCCAGGATAATCAGCTGTTTCTGTCCCTCGCTCAGCGAAATAAAGTCCGCATCTGCCTTTTCCTCCAGCCCCAATTCCCGGATGACGCCCCGGGCCTCTTCCTTTTGCCCTTTGGACGGCGTGGAAAAAAAGTTCAGATATGGATTGAAACCCATGGCAACCACATCGGTTGTGGAAATACTGTAGATGATTGTGTTTTTCTGAGGGACATAACTGATTAACTGGGCTATTCGCTTTTCATTCATCTTATAAGCATCCTCGCCGCAGACCCGCCAAACCGCAGACCTCCCCCTAAGAAGTCCGCAGGATGCCTTTAGCATGGTTGTCTTACCGGATCCGTTCAGCCCTAAAAGCGCAGTCAGTTTTCCTTCTCTCAAGCTTATGTCACAATGTTTGATTACTTCCCTTTTTCCATAGGAAACCGACATATCCTTAATCTCTAACAGAACCGTTTCCATTCCAGTCCCCCCTTTTACAGAGAAGGTATACCAATAAGGGCACCCCGCATACGGATGTCAGTATGCTGATAGGAACCTCGCTTCCAGCCATACTCCTTGCGAAGCAGTCCGCAGCCATCATGATTGACGCGCCTGTCAGCCCGCTTAGTATGCATGTCCCGAAATCGCTTTTCTTAAGCAGCATTCTGGCAATATGCGGGGCCACCAACCCAATAAAACTGATGATTCCTGTTACACAGACCGTGGAAGCCACCAGAAGCGTAGAAAATCCCAATACAATACACCGTACCAGATTTACCCTCATCCCAAGCATCCGCGCCTCATCATCTCCCAGGGACAGCAGCGTAATCTGCCATCTTAACAAAATGATTCCAATGAAGCCCGCCAGGAAAACAGGAAAAATCACTCTCAGCTTATCCATTGTGATATTTGCAAAGCTTCCCATTGCCCAATAATCGATGGCAGACAGCTGTTTGTCCGGGTCAGCAAAATATTTCATGGCCATGACAAATGCTTCTGCCGCAGCCTTTACAGCAATGCCTGCCAGCACATAAGCTGCCGATGTTCTCTGTCTCACAAATCCAGCCAGGACAACCACGGCAGCCACCGCTGTTATGCCTCCCACAAACGAACTCCCAGCTGCCAGAATCGTCCCCCCATGAAGGCATACAATTGAAAATGCAGCACCCGCAGCAGCGCCATTGGCTGCACCAATCAAGTCAGGTGCAGCCAATGGATTTTTAAAAATATTTTGATATACGGCCCCTGCCATACTCAGGCCGAATCCTGCCAGCAATGCCATGATTGTTCTGGGCAGACGCAGTGTGAAAAACACATTGCGCGCCATTCCCTCATGGACAGCTCCGGTACAGATTTGAAATATTTCCCCTAAAGTCAGATTGTATTTTCCAACATAAAGGGATATCAGGAATGCAGCTATGGTAACGGCAGCCGCTCCCAGGTAAATGTGTGATTCTTTCTGTTTCAATCGTGTATACCTTTACTTTGTAATCAATGCCGTGTCAATGTCTGTATGATAAAATTCTTTATAAAAATCAGCCGCTTCTTCTGCAAATGTATCAAAGGGATACTTATCCTCATTGATAATACTGGAAAGCCACATGCATCCCAGGATACCGGAAGGAACCGGTGAATCCCATGCCTCGAAGTCTTCCGGCATTTCATACACCTGCGCGTTCTTGACTGCATTGATTTCAGCCAGCTGCCCATCCTTCATCACATCTTCTTTTGTAAAATCCGCTTCCGGGATGATTACAAGAATGTCAGGATTGTACGCAATCAACTGCTCATACGATATATTGGCCCAGCCTTTATCGGTCAAATCACTGGCAGCATTTACACCGCCTGCCGTTTCAATCACACTGTTCTGGTACATGGCCGGAGCAGCCGCTGTCAGTACGCTGCTGGTTCCTGCAATGTAGACCGATGGCTTTTCCGTCTTTTCCCCTGAAATTTTATCTAATTCCTCCAGCTTTGTATCATAATATGAAATCAGTTTCTCTGCCTGTTCTTTGGCCCCAGCTGCCTGTCCAATCATGGAAATGGTTTCCAAAAGCAAATCCGTATCCTCCGGATTCACCACTAATACTGCAATCCCCATGCCGGATAAAGTCTCGGCCTGCTCAGACAAACGCTTTGGAAGTACTACCAGGTCCGGCTCAAGAGATATGCACCCCTCTAAATTAAATTCCTTCGCAGTCCCCACATCCGGCAGATTCAAAAGTTCAGGCGCCGCCAATCCATATATGGGCCTGGAGGCTGCCTTTGCCTCGATACCAACCAGTTTATCCTCAATCCCCAATGCAATCATCATGGAGGTGGTGATATAATACCCGCTTACGATTTTGTCCGCCGGCTTATCTAATACAACTTCCCTTCCAACCGCATCCGTGATTTTTATTGCCCCTGATGTTCCTGCATCCGCAGCCGGAGAGGGATCCTCTTTAACCGCTTCTTCATCCGCTGCTTCTGTCCGGGATTGGGTATCCGGCACAGCTTCCTGTGATTCGGCCTTCTGTCCTTCTGTCTCTGACTGGACCTGGTTTCCTCCTGTCTGTGAAGAACAGCCGGTCACGGAAGCCATGACAAGCGATGCGCTTAATAAAATTGCCAATATTTTTTTCATCTTATTCTCCTCTGTCTGTATCATATGTATATTTACCCTATACATTATATCATTTGAAAAAATTACCACAAATAGCTTATATTTATACTCTTTTATCTGAAATTGTTTTTATCTATACACATGACTGAAATAGCTGTGGTATTCCTCCCGCATATCCCCTTTATTTTTATTGGCATCGGGAACAATGCAGGGCAAATTTCATGTTGACACAGGCATTGTGTTATGAGATACTTTTATATATAGTATTTAATACTACGTATGGAGGTGTTGTATGAAAACTGTAATTTTAATTGACTCTGGCTGCGACGTATCCTATGAGATTGTCCGGAGATTTCACATGAAGGTGATGCCCCTTCATATCATTTATCCGGAACGGGATTATATTGACGGCGTGGACATCCTTCCTGAGGCCATTTATCAGCGTTTTCCGGGTGAAATTCCCGCCACTTCAACACCCGGTCCCCAGGATGTGAAAGATATGGTTGAAGAAATCAAGGCAGAGGGTTATACTCATGTGCTGGCATTCTGTATTTCCAGCGGCTTAAGCGGTACATATAATACGGTTGCCAGTGTTCTGGGAGATGAAAAGGACCTGACTTCCTTTGTACTGGACACCAGAAACATATCCTTTGGGGCCGGGATCCTGGCTGTATGGGCCGGGATGCAGTTAGAAGAAGGGAAAAGCTTTGATGAACTGAAAGAAATGCTTCCCGGAAAAGTTAAGGATTCCAAGGTATTCTATTACATGGATACGCTGACCTATCTGCGCAGGGGAGGCCGAATCGGTCTGGTCACCTCTGCGGCAGGCAGCATCCTAAACATTAAGCCCATCATCTCCTGCAATGATGACGGGGTATATTACACTGCTGCGAAAATACGTGGCGCAAAGCGGGGACTCTCCAGACTGCTGGCGGAAGCCAGTTCCTTTGCCGGCGGCCGCCCCTGCCTGACCGCCCTGTTGAACGGCCAGGGACAGGAGGCGTCCGATGAACTGAGGCCCCGGCTGATTGCCCGCATCCCGGAAGGACGCCTGATTATGGAAAAAGCCATCACTGCTTCCCTGGCCGTACACACCGGCCCCGGTCTGGTGGGAATCGGCGTGCTCCGTCTGTAGCATTCTCTTTCGGAAACAATATTCAGTTTTAACTCAACAACCGTGAAGCTCAGACGCGTCCTTCCCGCCTTCTTTTGCATCTGCCGTATTTGGTGGGATTCATGACATTTTCCAGCACGGCAATCTGGCGCGCTCTATGACCTTGGGACTTTCAGCAATAAAAATCCCCTTATCCGGCTCATGGCGGTTTAAAAGCTGCCCCTCCGTAAGCCGGGCGTAAATATCCAGATCCGGGGCGGCAAAATCTGTTATCTCAATTATATTTGGCATATGGTATCTCCTGGTATTCTTTTGCTATTTCCTGCCTGATTCCATTACCCGGAAAAAGGCGTGTTTATGCGAAATCCGCCTGGCAATACATTACCTTACCGCCCTTTATAGTCATCTGGGGTACAATAACCTGATGCCCTGTAAATGTATGTCCATTCCGGTCCCTGTAGCATACCTCCTTTTCCACCAGCTTAAGAATGGCCACATCCGCGGTGCCGCCCATATCCAAAGACGCCAGTTCTTCCCTTCCAATCAGCCGGGCCGGGCAGACGGTTACTGCGTCCAGCACCCTTTCCAGGCACATTCCCATATCCAGATATTTGCTCATTATTCTTGGCAGGCTGTGAAGGGGCTGGAGATAAAAACCAGCGGTATTGATGTCGGAACTGATAATGTCCGGTATAAATCCCTGCTTCATGGCCTTCCGGCTAATTTCCAGGTCGTAATTATTACAGCCGTTGCTGGCATCAAATAATACTCCCCTCTCCCTGGCATCCATAATTCCTTTTCGGACCATTCCGTTCTCATCCAGAATCGTCTCTCTGCCCTTTCCCTGATAGACATGGCATATCACATCGTTCCTGCGCAGCATCCCCGCAAGCTTCTCCAAATCCATCGCGGGATCCGTGATATGTACGCATATATTACAGCCAAGTTCCTCTGCAACCGCAACCGTTGCTCTCAGGGATTTCTCCGCCTCATCCTCCCCGATGATGTCCGCTGACAGCCTCAGCTTCAGGCCTACCAGGTTGTCCGGGTATGTCCTGAACAATGCGCGTATTTTGTCACGGTCAAAATACCGTTCCTCCATGTGTTCCGGATACTGATTCGTGGTCTGGCCCCCGCTTCCCATAAGGAGCATGTTCAGAATACGCACATCGCTGAAAGACATCACGCCCCTGCGGTACATCTCGTAATTGGCAGCGCCGCAGCTTCCTCCGTCCACAACGGTGGTGATTCCGCATGGAAAGGAGGCCGCGTCCGGATTTACACCGTTTTCTGTACCATGGTTAAAATAATGAACATGGTAATCAATCAGTCCAGCTGTGACGATACAACCAGAAGCATCCACCACCTCACAGTCTCCTGACGGAAGTCCTTCCATAATCCTTCCATCCTTAACCGCAATATCCTTATAGCTCCATTCATGCCTGGCAGGATTATATACTTTTCCACTTCTGATTATTAATGTTCCCACCTCTTTACTCCTTATTTCGCTTCATTGATTGCTGCCAGCAGCTGATCCACAAGCTCATCACCCGTGTTTTCCCTTACCATGTCATAAACCATGGATGCCTTTTCTTTTAACTCTCCCATCACCTTGTCGTCCAGGACAATTATCTCACATCCGGCGTCCTCACATGTTTTCTTATATTCCGCTATGCTCTCATCTGCCTTGCTGTTCGCATAGGCCGTTGCCTCCTCAGCACATTCATCCACAAGAACCCTTACATCTTCCGGAAGGCCCTGATATAAATTGTAATTCATGAAAAATGTAATAATATGGCCGATATGATTTGTCTCGATTACATACTTCTGGACCTCCTGCATATTGTTGCCCACGATATTCATATAAGGATTCTCCTCCCCGTCAATGGTTCCCTGCTGAAGTCCCATAAACACTTCCGTAAACTGCATGGGAGTTGCCGCTGCGCCAAGAGCATTCCAATACGCAATGTGATACTGATTCGTCATGACACGAATCTTCTGGCCTGATAAATCAGCCAGCTGATGCACTGGTTTGTTGGAGGTAAGCTGTCTGAAGCCGGCATCGGAAAAGCCCAGCATCTCAATTCCTCCCTGGTTATTGTATTCATCCAAAGCACTTACAAAGTCACCGCTCAGCACGGCTCTCATCTGTTCCACATCGGCAAAAAGATTTGGCATGTCAAAAACAGCGTAGGAAGGTATGAAGTCAACAAGGTCTGTCGTCATGCCTGTACCGATGTCAATGGAACCGCCAATAACTGCTTCCGTAAATTCGGTTGTATTGCCCAGCTGCCCTCCGGGGTAAATGTCAACCGTAATCCTTCCCCCTGACCGTTCATCCAGGAGTTCAGCAAATTTTTCAACCATCATGTAATTTATAGTATTTTCAGCCACCGACATGGCCGCTGTCCAGTGATATTTCGGAAATTCTCCCGTGGTTTTGGGCGCCGGGCCATCGTCCTCTGCCTGTGCTTTTACTTGCGTTTCTGTCTGGGGAGTACCGGAAGAACTGCTTCCTTTTCCCCCATCACTTCCTGAGGAACCGCATCCCGCCAGGGATATAACCATAGACACTGCCACCATTACCGCTAATTTTCTCATCACTATTCTCCTTTTTTATAAAATGTGTTTGTTCCTAACCAGCCAGGCCAGGCAGGAACATGGATATCTGAGGAACAAATACTATTACAAGCAGGGATATTACAAATGCAATTAAAAATGGAACAGTTGCCTTTGCCAATTTCAGCATTGGTATCTTAGTCATGCCTGACGCCACAAACAGGTTGATACCCATGGGAGGTGTCACCATGCCAACCGCCAGGTTACACGTCATAATAATGCCGAAATGAATGGGGTCAACCCCGACAGCGGCTGCAATCGGCACCAGTATGGGGGTCAAGATCATAATATTTGGGATATTGTCAATGATCATGCCGCATACCAGCATAATCAGGTTCATGATTAACAAAATCACGATTTTATTATCAGATACCGCAAGAACGGACTGGCTGGCTGGGGGGTAACGCAGCATGGTAAGACATCTGGCAAAGGATGTGGCAGCCGCAATCACAAACAATATGTTTACATAGGTCTTTGCCCCTGACATGAATACATCTCCAAGATTCCTCAGACTTATGGATTTATAGATGCAGATACAGACAAACAATCCGTAAAACACACTGATGACAGCGGATTCCGTAGGACTGCACATCCCTGAATAAATGGTTCCCAAAATAATGACCGGTGTCAGAAGCGCCCAAAAGCTGTCCTTTAAAAGCCGCCAAAATTCTCTCTGCCGTATTTCATTATAATTTGTCAGAAGCTTTTCCTTATCTTCCCCGTGCTTCCTGCAGTAATAATAACTGTAAACCATCAAACTGAATCCGATCAGAATCCCCGGAATGATTCCCGCGGTAAACAGTTTAGAGGGCGATGCGTTTGCCGCCGCCGAATAAACAATATAGGAAATGCTTGGAGGAATAATAACCCCCAGCCCTCCTGCAACCGTCACAATGGATGCGGCAAAAATTTTCTCATATCCCATGCTTACAAGAAACGGGATGGTCATTGCTCCCACTGCCGATACAGTAGCCGGAGATGAGCCTGAAATAGCCGCGTAAAACATACAGGTAACGATAACGGCACATGGAAAACCGGCTGTCTTATTGCCGATAAAATATGCAAAGAAATTAAAGAGCCGTTCCGACAGTCCCCCCTCTGCCATAATCATGCCTGATACCATAAACAGGGGAACTGCCAGCAGCGTAAAGCTGTTCATACCGGCAAACATGCTTCGTGCCACATCCGCCGCGCCATATGGAAAGGACGGATTGATGATGCTCGGAAGTATGGACATGATTCCAAAAACACCTCCCACCGGCATGGCGGCGATCAGAAGAACTGCCAGCAGGATGAAAAATACACCAATAGCCATTATTCCATTACCTCCTTGCTTTTCTGTCTGCAGACAATTCTTAAAATACATTTAATAATGACCTGTATATACCGGAATATTGCCAATGCAACCGCAAATCCCATGATTCCATAGAGATATGACAAAGGAATCTGCAGCGCCGGGCTGGCCTGTTTAATCTTTGCCGCATTCTGGATAATAGTCACTGTTCCTTTCAAAAACCATCCCAGAAATCCAATCATCACCACATCGCAGGCAATCTCCAGCACACTCTGTACATGTTTTGGAAGAATAGACGCAAATGTGTCTACCTTAATACTTGTCCCCATACGCACAGCACATGGGAGACAGAAAAACGCCGACAGCGCCAGACAGTAGCAGCAAACCTCGTCCGACCAGCTGAGTGCATGGTGGAAACAGTAACGCATGATTACATTTGAAAATGACAGCAGACTCATGATTACCAGAAATATTGCCAGTATCATTAATTCAAAATTCTTATCCAGCCATTTAATACTTTTCATCTTCCCCTCTCCTTTTGTTTATCTTTTTTAATTTACTGCATTTTCTTGCTGTGTTTTTATTATATCTGTAGTATAATAAGAAGTAAAGTTACTAATAATTATATTTATAAGTAATTTTACTTCTAACAACTTCGTCGCTTTGCACACTTACCACCAGGAATGGATGGTGATTTTCCATCCATCTTTGTACAGCTTGGACAAGGGGGATTTTTTATGGATTTGAAGCAGTTGGAATACATGGTCGCAATCGCAGAATGCGGGAATATATCAAAGGCAGCAGAAACATTATTCATAACACAGTCCGGACTGAACCAGCAGCTGATTAAACTGGAAAAAGAGCTGGGTCAGCAGCTCTTTTACCGGAATAAGCATTATCTGCGAACAACACAGGCCGGAAAATTATATATTGACAGCGCTAAGGAGATCCTGCGCATTAAGAAAAATACATATGCGCAGCTGGAGGATTTAAAGGGCAATGTGGTAGGAGAAATTGCCCTGGGGCTCACCCATGAGCATGGAATTGATATTTTTACCTCGGTTTTTCCGGATTTTAACCACAGATACCCGGGAGTTACCTTTAATCTTTTAGAGAGAATGGTGTCTGACCAGCATAATTTTCTTCTGGGAGGGCATCTGGACTTTGGGATCATTATGCTGGCTGATTCAGATAAGATAGACCTGGAATATATTAAACTCTATAATGAGAATCTGGTGCTGGGAATTCCCAAAAACCATCCAATGGCCAAATACGCCTCCGCTCCCGGAGAACCGTTGTCCACCATTGACCTGCGCCTTTTCAGGCAGGACAGCTTCTCCCTGATATTCGCTTCATCTACCATGCGCAAGGTGATTGACCCCCTGTTTAAGGAAGCAGGCTACCAGCCTCATATTCTGATTGAGTCTGCCATGAACCATGCCCTGATACAGCTGGTAAGCAACGGATTCTGCTGCACAATCCTTCCCCAGTCACGGGTTCTGGTAAGTCCGTACAGTACTAACTGCGCCTGGTTTCACCTGTCCTCCCGCCCTAACTGGAATATCTATGTTGCATACAGAAAAGACATGCATCTGAATGAAGCGCATCGTTACTTCATTCAGCTGGCTAAACATTATGGAAATGAGTTGGAAAAGAAATTTTTATAAACTCAAAGCTCCACACCGCTTCTGAACCCCACATCCCCATATTCAGAGCGGAACACCCCCTGCATCCCTGGTCCACCCTTGCCTCCCGGCATATTTTCTTCATGGAATGGCAAATATTAAATGCCAGTGTAGTGACAGGTATAATCATCCCCGCTACAAACTGTGATATCTCAACACCCGGCAGGCTCAGCATCAGCAGCACAGCAGTATAAGTCGGAAGCACGCTCTCAGGAATATGGCGGAACCAGCTTGCCGTAAAAGCCTGCTCTTTTGGTTCCAAATATCCATCCGTTGCATCCTTTACAATCTCACTGCACAGAATCATGGAAGCTGCCGATGGGAGCAGCCCGATAAACAGTGACGCTCCCGCTGTGTTCACGCGCCTGTTATGAAAGATTCCGTTCAAATCCCGCTGCGCCAGCTTGATTTGACTGCGCGATTCCAGAATCCGCTGCAATAATGTAATCAGATACAGGGACAATAGTACGGACAGGGACGTCCAGTTTGTAATAACCCTGGCGGCAGAGCCTCCTATTTCCACCGTAGGGATCCGGTACAGCAAAGCTGTTGCGCATAAACCGCCGCTAGTTTATCTGTGTTATAATCCTTTCAACTGCCTGTTTTACATAATCCGGATTGGTGGCCAGGTTCAGACGGATAAATCCTTTATACGCTTCGCCAAACCATTCGCCGTAATCCACTGCCAGCCTGCACTGTTTCTGGACAAACTCCAATAGCTGCTCCGTATCTACATAGCTTCTCAAATCTATCATCACCAGATATGTACCTTCAAGGGCGCAAACCGTCAGTTCAGGAAGCTGTTTATTCATCTCCTCTTTGAGATACTGGTAATTATCACGCACAACATCGAGTACATGACCCAGCCATTCTTCACCATATGCATAACCAGCCTTTGCCGCAATCATCCCCATGATACTGACCTCGGTCCGGTTCAGGGCGGAAGCAAATCTATCATAAGTTTTCCTTAGTTCGTCATTTGTGATGATAATGTGGGAGTGAAGAAGCGTTGCCAGGTTAAATGTCTTTGACGCGGAATTAAGAGTAATCACCATATCCCGGTACTTACCTCCCGATACAATTGCAGCCGGTACAAAGGGCTTTTCACCTAATATGATATCCTGATGAATCTCGTCGCTGATTACCAGGACATCATGTCTCCGGCAGACTTCCAATACCCTGTCAAGTTCTTCCTCTGTCCATACTCTGCCCGCCGGATTATGGGGAGAACACTGAATGAACATTTTCACCTGATTATCCACTATGGCCTTCTCAATCGCCTTATAGTCCATGGTAAAATACCCGTTGTCGTAATTAAGCTCCACCCTGACCAGATTTCTGTCCCCATTGGTAACCACATTATGGAAAGGATAGTATACAGGTGTCAGAATCATACATGAATCCCCAGGCTTGGTAAACGCATGAATCATCCATGCAATAGCTGTCACGCACCCCGTAGAAAATCGTACCCATTCCTTCCTGACCGGAAAATGATACCGGCGTTCCATCCAGTCAGAAAATACCTGGTAATAATCATCCGGTACACAGCTATATCCAAACACCCCATGCTGCGTCCGTTCCATCATCGCTTCCACAATCTCATCGCAGGTCTTAAATTCCATATCCGCCACCCACATGGCGAGTAAATTTTCTTCTCCGAACTTTTCCTTCAGACCATCCCATTTTGAACAGTCGGTTCCACAACGTTCCACCAGATATGTTTGCAAAAACTCCTGTTTAGTCACAGTTTTTTCCTCCTAAAGTCCACTTTCCCGTTCTTCCTTTGTTCTCAATAAGCCAAACTGAATCGTGATGCAAGTAAACAAAATCAATAAAATAGGATAAAAGGCAAAGCGCACAATCTCAAGGTATGTTACTCCTCCATACTGTTGTACCAGGAGAACACTGCTGTCATGTGGAACCAGCATTAAAATCCCACAAGAAAAAATATCTAAAAGGCTGGCCAGCCGTTTTGGGGCAATCCTATATTTAGAGCCCAACTCCTTCGCGACTGGCGCTGTTATGATGATAGCTACCGGATTATTCAATGTGGTTCCAGATATCGCCATACTCACCAGTGAAATTAGATATTCACAGCCTTTTCTGTTCTTGATCTTTTCAGTCATCGTTTTGACCAGCCATGCAATACCTCCATAATATTTAATCAGTTCAATCAGACCGGACACCAGCATGGAAAAAACCGCAAGGAAGAACATCTCTTCCATCCCAGCGCCTATAGCCATGGTCCATTCAAAAAAAGTAACCGTACCCATCACTATTCCGATGACTCCTGACATTAGTATACCAATTAGCAGAACCAAAAGTACATCCAGACCCGCAATAGCAGTCACCAATACTGTTAGGTAGGGCAGCACTTCCAGTATACTATAATGCAGCTCTTTTGTATCCACCGGACCGCTTCCATTGGCTCCCAAAACCGAATAAAGGACAATTGTAATCACAGCCGCCGGTAATGCTATCAGAAAATTCATCTTGAACTTATCTTTCATCTCCGCTCCAACACCTTTAGTTGCACAGATGGTAGTATCGGAAATCATGGACAGATTATCGCCAAAATACGCTCCTGCAATAACTGCGGCGCCCGCCATTGCCACATTAAGGCCTGCGCCCTGTGCCACGGCTACTGCTACAGGAATCATTGCAACCTGTGTTCCCATGGAGGTGCCAATACAGGTAGAAATAAAGCAAGTCACAATAAATATGCCTGGTATGAGGAAATGGGACGGTATCAAGGTAAGGCCCATATTAACTATAGATTCCTTTCCACCCATTGCTGCGGCAGCAGAAGAAAATCCGCCTGCCATAAGAACAATAATACCCAGAAGCATTACCCCCGAATTTCCGGCTCCTTTACAGTAAATATCAATTTTTTGCTGATAGGTGTATTCCTGTCATAAAAAATCATAGCAATGACAATTGCCGCCATAACAGCCACATAACGCGGCATTTTTCCAAAGGGATTCTCAGTCCCCATGATTGTAAATACCACCCCGCATCCAACATATAGTCCTAAAAAAGTTAACATGGGTATAAATGCCAGCGCTTTATAATTCTTGTCGCTCCTCTCATCCATATATATATCCCCCTTTATTAAATCCCCGAATATCTGACATGTTCATAGTATTCTTCCCCTTTCCCGTATACCAATCCAATTATGATTCCCCTGTATATTTCTCCGTATGTTTTGTATTCACCGCTTCGCAAATTCTCCTCAGACCTTCAGCCAGTGTGGCTTTAGGGCATGCCAGATTCAGGCGGATGAAGCCCTCTGAATTCTGCACGAACATATTACCGCCCTCCAGCAGGACTCCTGCTTTGTATGCAAAAAACTTTGGCAAATGTTCATCCGGTTCAAAATAACCGCTGAGATCCACCCAGGCCAGATAGGTCGCCTCGGATATACGATACTTTGCCCTTGGCAGATGTTCTGCAAGATATTCACCGACAAAGCGGAAGTTTTCATCCAGATACAGCTGCAGTTCCTCCAGCCAGGGCTCTCCCTTCTCGTACGCTGACTGGGCAGCCGCAATGCTTAAAGGGTTATCAAAATTATAATGGCGGCTGAGCCAGATTTTTCTCAGCTCCTCATCACGGATTATAATATTGGAAATCATCATACCAGCCAGGTTAAATGTCTTGCTGGGGGCCATGCAGGTGATAAGGCGTCCATAATCCGGCATCACTTTACCCAAAGGAATATGTTTCTGATTCCGGCGGAGCAAATCGCAGTGAATTTCATCAGAAATCACCCACATATGATTGTTCTCTATGATTTCCGCCATCCTCCTCAACTCATTTTCGGACCATACACGCCCGCTGGGATTATGGGGATTGCAGAGAATGAACAGTGCAGTCTTTTCATCCGCTGCCTTCCCAGCCAGGTCATCAAAATCAATATGGTAACGCCCATCCTCACTCTTAAGGTCAGAACACATATAACCGCGCTCATTAAAGTCTGCAGCATATTTAAAATATGCGTAGGACGGCGTCAGGAACAGAACCTTTTCATCCGGTTTGCAGATATAATTAACCAGCTCGTAAAGCGCCGGGATAATTCCGTTAGACATTACCAGAGCTTTTCTGTCAAATGTCCAGTCATAGCGTCTTTTACACCATTCAGACAAAGCATCATAATAACTCTTTTCAAATACCCTGGTGTATCCAAAAATCCGCTTATCCAGGCGCTCCCTCATACCGTCAATGACCACATCCGGTGTAGCAAACTCCATATCTGCGACCCACATGCGTATAAAATCCTCGTCCGCATACGGAAAGGTCATAGTTTCATCCGCGTGAAAAATATAGCCGCGGAATCCATCCGTATTCATGGCATTTGTATGCCTTCTGTCAATAACCTCATCGAAATTATACATAACATACATTCCTTTCTTGAACCTCTGTTCTTTTATAAGTCAATTCTAACAATGAAAGCTCTCCAGGTCAAAACAGGCTTTTTTTCTTCTGAGTAGAAAATTTTTTTGATTTTTCTATTATAAGTGGATTTTCAAGAGATTATATGATAAAATTAACAACATGAAAGAAAATAAGATAAAATTCGCCGATTTATTGATTTATATGAAACTTTTATGGTACTGCCAAAATAGTTGAAATGGAATACAGAGGAGGGCAGACATGTCTGAGATTAGCGCGCAAATCGGAAGCCAAATCCGCACCCTGCGGAAAAAGCGAAAAATGACCCTGGATGATTTATCGGGCATCATCCACAAAAGCCGGTCTACCATATCAAAATATGAAAAAGGTGAAATTGCCATAGATATAGAAACCCTGTATGAAATTGCGGACGCCATACAGGTTCATGTGGAACAGCTGCTCTATTGTCCCCCCAGACGTGCGGTCATATCCTCACAAAACAACAGCCCTGCTTTTTTTAACGGGGTCTCCCAGTTTTACTCCTACCTTTATGACGGCAGAAGCAACCACATCATCCGGTGTTTATTTGATGTACTCTCTGAAGCAGAAAATGACCAGTATAAAATCATGATGTATATGAATTTTAAAGATTTCAAGAACTATCAGCAGTGCGAGAACACTTACTGGGGCTACATTGAGCACTACGACGCGCTCACTTACATTTCCCTGACCAATCAGGATACCCCTATGGAAAAGGCCAGTGTACAGATACTTGCATCCTATCTGGACTCTGATACAAAATGGGGGCTATTTAACGGTTTCTCCTCCAGACCCATGATGCCGATTGCCATCAAGATGCTATTTTCGAAATGCCGCCTAAAAGAAGACGCGGACTTAGTCCGGTTGTTAAAGGTATCCAAAGATGACGTCCGTCTTCTGAAGCTTTACAATATGCTGTCCGTCACTTAGACAGAACGCGCCATCAGAAACCGGCGTGATAATCACACTTCTGGCATTGGGACAGAGCATTCTCACAATCCTCCTTGTGATAGGCTCCGGACCAGCGGCAGATGCTCTGCAGGATTGGAACCACGGAATTCCCCTTTTCCGTCAGACAGTACTCCACACGGGGAGGAATTTCATCATACTGCCTGCGATGTATGATATCATCGTTCATCAGTTCCTTTAAGGCGGCTGCCAGAACAGCGTCTGTAATGTCTGTCATTTCCCTGCGCAGTTCGCTGTAACGCAGACGTCCCTTCTCCGCCAGAACGCAGATAATCCTCGGTTTCCATTTTCCTCCAAATACATCAAGACCATATTCCAGAGGACAGCGAATGTCCTTTTTCAACTTTGGCTTATACATTTCCATCACCCCAAAAAGTCTGTTTTCTATAGATAAATTCATTGCGTTCATTATAGAAAATGTACCACGAATTTTCAAGTTACTATGAAAATTATTAGTTACTTATAAATTTGCGGACCTGTTCCCATCTGAAATTCTATCATCTATAATCAAATCACAGCAATCTCATATAACCCAAAAACAGGAGGAAAACCAAATGAAAATTAGTGCTTATCTCGAAATCACCATGAAAATCAACGATGAAAACCGTCCGGCCGCAGCCAAAGTGTATAACGACTACCGCCCGCCTTTTCTCGATACAATCCCCGGCGCACTGAGCAAAGAGCTTTTAATCCGTCAGGAAGATGTACAGGTTTTACACGGTTTTGACAGTGTGGAACATGCCCAGGCTTATCTTTCCAGTGAATTGTTCCAGAACGATGTATTTGTCAGCCTGAAGCCTCTCTGGAGCGCAGAACCGGAGGTCAGAATCTACTCTGCTGCATAACCTTTTACGAACACATAACAGGCGGACTGTGGATTATTTTCCTGAGTCTCGGCCTGTTAAAAAGATACCCTCAGCCGGGAATACTGTATATCACGGCTGAGGGTATACTGAGGCGGGTTCTCGTGTCCGGCCTGCAGCCCCACAGGGCGCAGGCATATGTATAGAAGCGTGCCGCCCCGGATCCTTACGGAAACTGGCTATTAGCTTACTCCAAGTTTATCTTTAATATTTTCAAATATGTAATCTGTAACCACACGATTGGAATAAGGCGTAAGATGAGGCGCATCGTTTAAGAAACACCTTTGACTATGTTTTCTATTAAATAACTCTGATAATTCAAAATAATTCTCAAATTCCGCTTTCGATTTTTCCCAGCAATTATACCCCAAATGTAATACCACATCTCCTGCTTTTAAATCAGATTTTAGAATGTTTACGAAATCCCGGATATCCGAATAGATATTTAGTCCGCCGCCTGTTCCCAAATTACGGACAATATATTTATAACTGTTTTTTATCAGTTTCTCTTGCAATATACTTGGTATTGTCATCCTATCACTCACCCCAAATCCACGAGCAATACAAGTCCCAATAACGAATATTGTGTGGTCATATGAATCTGGTTGATAGAAAGTCATTCTCTCGTTATTGAATACATTGTATGTTTTACTATTGACATTTGCAGGCAGATAACGTCCTTCATCTGTTTTGCGAAAATCTACGTTATGGAAATCTCCAGAAGTCCAATAAGCCACATCCGCTCTATCTTCTTGATATATTAAGAGGAGCTCCTCCTCACTCAAAAGAGTAGGATTTCGACAAAATATTTTATTTTCGTCCTTTAATTTATTGGAAACAGGTGTTTGAAAAAAGAAGTAATCAATGCCGTTTGACATCAGGCATTTTAAAGCGGTTCGTGCTATAGCTGAGAGATATATTTCTCCTATGGTGCAATTAGCGAAATTATCCAAATGCATGTAACCCTCATGGATTAACAAATCATTTTTCTGCACATCTTCTATCTTGTCCATTTTTTTGACTTTTATAAAACCCGATATATGATTTTTTAATCCAACAATGCTCTGGTTTTCGCGAAAGTACAACACATTATTAAAACCCTCTAAATATTCCAGAGTGAAGCGGATATCACATAAATTCCAATCAAAATCAAAGGAGTTAATGAGGTTCTTTGATTTTCTAAGAACGTATAATAATTCCCCATATTCTGAAAGCACAGGAACCTCTTGGCATCGTGTTTCCTTAATAATCTCTGCTGCAGCTTCAATGCACCCCCCCCCCAACTCACAATCTATCGCATAGCGAAATGAATAATTTACATGTTTGCCAACGCTGAAATGATTTTGAAAACTTGTGGGTGTTATGATTCCTAATAAACGATGGCTTTCGTTTCTGACATATACGTATCTATGCGAAAGAAAAAGTGTTTTTAGAAAATCTGCATTTTTAGATTCATTGTAATTTATTTGAGCAATATCATCCAGCTCTATTCTGCAAAAATCCATCATTTTTTCCTCCACAAATATCCAATTTGCACGGTTCCGTTTCTTCCATTTTACCATAATTACGAGCATATGAAAATCACTTCTTTTCCGCCAATTTTCCGACCTTGCAAATATAAGATAAAGGCCGAGTTTATACTTCTGATTTGAAATATTGTATAATAAGACAATTGGAATTTATTTGGTTTGTTCAGGTTAGGAGCAGGTCAGCCTTGAAGAGAAAACTACGGATTTTTCCTCTTGTAGAGAAGTTCGCAGTAGAGACTATAGATTGTGGTAAATATTTAAGGCATCATCTATATTTCATTAACACTGAAATCAATTGTAAAATAACCTCTTTTCCATGTGGAATCATGCTGATGAAATCATAAAAAATATGAATATCTCAGATATACCAATGGGAACAATATCCAATCCTTTTGAAGATTTAGAGCAGGGCTGGCAAATGATTATTTTTGAAAAAAGAGGGTATGTATATATTTTACAGACGAAAAGGGGGTGATTTCCTCGTTTGGGTGTTCCTATGAAACGGCAGATATTGAGTTCGGTTTTACACTATCGCAGGCACGGGAGAAAGGGGACCATCTGGCACATCATTTGATACAGTCCTTTGCTCCCGGAGAAGTGGGCTATGAGGAAGCGATAGGGAAAAAGCTGGCGGACAAGGTGCTGTGCGGTAAGTATGCATATGTGCTTACCACCCATACAGACAAGGGACCACATCATGTTTTGTGCGGCGGATTTCGTGACACACCATAAGTATATTTCCAATAAAAAAGCTATTACCAGATACGGAATGAGAGCGGCCGCCTGTGCCGGGAGCATGGTTTATCGGTTGTCACGCTGAGGGAAAACAACGTATATGGGGTATCAGCCATTGTATCCGCAGGCAATTCGAGGAAAATGGCGAATTCCGTGATGTACATATGCCAGCTACAGGCAAAGTGGCTACGTCCCCGGAGGATAAGATCCGGCAGTTGGAGCATCAGGTAGGCTATCTGACCCAGGAAGTTGAATTTCTAAAAAAATTTCCTCGATCAGAAGTACCAGAAAGCAGGCGCAGCCATTATGCATGACTCTCCCTGTGTATTTGAGAATAAGATGCACGGCTACACCAAAGGAGCAAAGGGCATCTATATGGCGCTTCTCCATATGGAACCGCCGGTTATCATGAATCTGAAGAAAATCCGGCGTCTGATGGACAAGTTCAATCTTTCCTGCCCAATCAGGAAGGCAAATCCGTATCGCCGGATGGCCAAAGCACTCAAAACAAGCAATGCAGCAGAGAATCTCCTGCAAAGAGAATTCGAATGCTGCGGCCCACGGATGGTACTGCTGACAGATATCACATATCTGCCGTATAATGGGACATTTGCTTACTTGTCCTCTATACTGGATGCTTTTACCAAGCAGATTTTGGCGTATGTGATAAGCGGCTCTCTGGAAGTTGATTTTGTTCTGGATACAGTAAACCTACTTATAGAAAACCACGGGATATCGCTTTATGCAGAAACGATTATCCACAGCGACCAAGGATGTCACTACACCAGCTACAGCTTCATCAACATTCTGTAGAACAAGAAACCTCGCCAGTCCATGTCACGGCGGGGCAACTGCCGGAACAACGCTCCGCAAGAGAGCTTCCATGGTCATATGAAGGAGCATATCAGCGAGAAGCTCAAGACCTGTACAGAATTTTTACACCATCTTCATTTAATAACTGCTGCATAGCTGTTCCTCCATTTCCGAAAGTTTAACCCTTCTGACAGATATGTATTGGGAAAATGTAATTTTCCGCTTTCGAGCAAAAAAATAATGCCTGCCGGGGAAATGAAGCAATAATTCTATTGATTTTCCGTATGCCATATATATTCGCCCTTCCTTACTGTTCAATGGTATATCACGCATACATGAATAAAACAATTCATCCTGTCAACTCAACCCTATCCATATCCCCCGTGGATAAGTTCCCACACAGCAAAATTCCGGGATGCTGAACAACCTCTTTCAGATTGCTCAACCTCCCGGAATACCTTATTTCAAGCCTTTTTCACACGCTGCTTCTGTACTTTTGACATCAAAACCACCGTCTCACAATATCGTGAGACAATAAGAAGAATGTCACGGGTGAGCAGGAATAAATCTCAAATCCGATGGGTATACGGAAACATATCCATAGACAACCCGTTGTCAAAAACATATCCACCAACTAACGGTTACAAGAAATACATCCGCACTTATTTAAGCAATATTGAAACAAAAACAATATCCACCTTTTTCTCTCCATTGACAACTCCATTAGTACTGAGTATGCGTCCTCCGTCAGATATCGAGTCTGCTATACGATTATCGTATTCTATCCTGGAAAAGCCAAATTCAGTTTTTAAAGATTTGTAATATGGATCTGTGTAAGCTGTAACCGTTTCTGCACCCCTATCAACAATATGCGCTGCAACACCTTTCAATTTTGCGATACGGCAAGTTTCCCATATAACAAGTTCAGAGTATGATGACTCCGGATTCTGTTTGATTTGAGAAATTGTTAATCCATATTCAAGCATATATGGGAGATAATATTGCATCATTTCCCGGTTCCAATAAGTACCCACGTTCCAACAAATCACCACATCAAAACTATAATCATTTAACAAATTTTTACGAAAAGTATCATCTGCTATATCACCAGTAATGAATTGTACTTTATCTGTAAGCTTCATCGTGTCTATCAGAGCCTTTGCTCTTTCAATACACACCGCATTCTTATCTATTGAAATGACATCAAATCCCTTTTCAATCAATGCCACTGTACCATAACCCGTTCCACAACCAATTTCCAACACTGTTGAAAATTGACCAATCTTACTCGCCATCCAATGATAATGACCCTTTTCATAAAAATATTTTGAACTCACGTCCCATTGCTGTGCATATAAACTCTCATCATTCATTATTTTTCCTGCCTTTCGAGTGGTTCATATAAGCTATTCTAAAATCTTCCAATGCCCATATCTTTTGCCCCCAACACGTTCTATCAAACCACCTGCATTCATCTTGCCGATTTCTCTTTTTATTGAACTGCGCGACGTTTCCAAACGAGCAGCGAGCTCATCGTATGTGACGCGGGGGTTCTTCTTGATATTTTCGAGAATTCTTTTTTCCAAAAGGTTCTCCAAAGGTTCATCTAAAGGTTCACTTTGAACCTTTGGAACTTTGGAATCTCTCACAATGGCACTTTCAAGTGCAGCAAACTTGACCATCACATAATTGCTTTGAACTGTGTACACAGGCTCATCAGCACCATGTTCCCGACAGGCATCACAGATTTTCTGAATACCGCGTCCCCAGCGCTCAATATATCCCGCGCGATAGAAAACATCAGCTATTTCGGGATTAAGCGGCATAGATCTATGCGAATGCATCATCGTTTCCGCCGTAAAGTCAGGAGGAAGCAGGCTGCTGTTGCTGATATACATCACCTCGTCCTCAATTCGAATCTGTATCGGATTGTTATCGGACCAGTCGGAATGTATAAGTGCATTATACACAGCCTCACGCACCGCCTCGCGGGCGAAAGGGTATGTCTCAACGCGCGTTTCCTTGTGGTAAGAAATCGCCGCCTTGAGGTATTTGAGGTAAATAAAGTCAATTACACGGTCAGCCATGAGAATAAGGGAGCCATGAAATTCATCCTGATATAAAATCTCACTGCCTTCAAACTTTCCGATTTTGACATAACAGCCACCGATCACCTTCTCCGGTTCACGATAAAAGCACAATGCAGCTGACCTTTTCAACTTGCCATCTTCCAACAAATCCAGCTTGTCCAGAAGTTCCTCATTTGATATATCCAAATCTTTCTTTGTCATGCGCCCGCTGCGAAGAGCTTCGCGGCGAAAGATGTCAAAGCTCTCCTTATCCAAATCTTCAACCGAAATATTGGACACAGGGGCAGACTCCCATTTCATTCCCGTCTTTGACATCAGGAAATGAGTCAGTGCATTGCCCTTAAGCTGCTGTTTTGTACTGCCGCTTCTGTAATGGTATTCACCATCATAGTTGACCGGAAATGCCCAAGGCAATACCACGATTTCTATATATTCTAATCCGTTTTCAGCGAGAAGATTGACATCCGCAACAATGCCAAGCTTGTTTTGAATCTTGTTCGGAATATCCTCCATAAGCTTCTTGGCATCACTGACACCGATGACCGTGCCATCGTCTTTCTTACCGATATAAATCTTGCCTCCTTGAGCGTTGGCAAATCCGCATATCCATTTCAGATATTCGTCCCGCCACGATTCTTTGTATTCTATATTCTGGCTCTCTGCCATATAATCAATTCCTCCCAATAAAAAATAGCTTCAAAACAATAAGTCGGTTTCAAATATTCGTGTGCTATTTTTATAGCAGCACTTCCAAATACGTTCTGACTTTCTCTGCAACGCCGAATGTTTTGGCATACTCCGAAAGCAGAGGTATGTTTTTTTCTCTCCTTACAGTATAGTGCTTGAACGCATCCGCAGCTATCTGTACATCCACATGGTTTCTTGGTTTTAGAATATCGCATAGTGTCCGCTCCGCACGGTACGCATTAACTTTGTTTCCTCCCGGCGTTGTAAGAGATGTTATTCCAAGGCTGTAATACGGTTCTTTGCTGCTATGGCATAAAATGCCATCCCGCTTTGGTCCTCCAAGATTATAATTGCCGGGGAATGTCATATGATACCTGTCTGGTGTCTTGTCGGTTAAGTCACATAAAAACAACGCCGTTTCCAGTGAAAAGACACCGCGCTTGTATCTGCTCTGCAAGCTGACAAATTCATCCTCCCATGCTTCCGGCAAAGTATATACACCTCTGGAGGTTCTATCCAAGCTGCCACAATCCGCCAGATATTTTAAGCTGCCGCGGGGAAAACCGGCTGCAACAACCATCGCAGTAGTCACGATTCCATTATTCTGTTTTGCAAGGTTTAAGATTGCCTGCGAATGGTTCATGATGTCGGTATCTCCTCCATTTGATTTCTTTGCTTGTAATTATATCTAAAACAAGCAAAAAAGTCAAGATGCACGGTTGTCAAATTCTCAGATTAAACTGTTCAGTAAAAAAAGCATCCTTCCGCCGCTTCAAATATATGCGTCAAAGGGATGCATTTTTTAATATCAAAAGTGGGGGATTTTAATAAAAAAGGAATCTAAAAGCCTTGATTTTACTGGCTTAAAGATTCCGAGAGATTATACAATAAAATAGGGGGATACAATGAATTAAAATGGTGTCTTAGACAATTTAGCTTCCCTATCGCCTCATTCATAAGTGGAAGTCAGCAATGAAGTAGCTACGAATCATAGGCTCCCGGTACATGGCGTCCTCCTTGTGCCGCAAAAAATTATTTACCATACTACGCCAATATTTAACCCTGCTTTTTCGTTAGTTGGTGCAGCCTATATCAGGTGGGAACGCCGTAGAGCTGTCACAATCGGTTTGTATAAAAGCCTCAATGGTTCCGCTCTCCTGCAAGGTGGGAAGAAAATCACTTGTATCCGCATCATTCACCGCTTCTATGGCGTCTGCAAAAGCTGCCAGCCAGCCCCATCCATACAGGCCACGTCATGTGCTGCCTGCTTAGCTTTAATCTCCGTGGAAAGTTTGTCATACATTCCCGTGTAAGCCACCGCATCAATGATTACCTCGCCTCCGTTTTCTTCGTTAAAAGCCACTGCTGTCTCTTTTGCAAGGGCTTCTGCAGGAGACCCGCTTTCTACAAGAACTGTGATGCTGTTCTTATCTGTCTTCCTGGACCCGCTTCCGCCGTTGTTGGAGCTTTCATCGACCTCAACGGCAAAGGCGGCAGGCCACCTGTCTATAATAATTGATGTGTCAGCATCTTGATGCCTGGATCCTGCCAAAGACTTCCCATCTAAAAGATCTCCTTGAGCAGGCCGCCTAACTTAATATCTACTTGTCAAAGTTCATCCGACCGATGGCCTTTGGTCGGCAGGCTCAAGATTCCGAGTGCCTATTTTACTATATTTCATTATTCTATGTATCTTTCCGATTCCTCTAACAGAACGGTGATAAACTTATACCTTATAAACAGTTATTTTATTAACCTTGTACTCGATTCTCTCTGCCAGCAACATTCGCGTACTAACTCTCGTACAAGCTCTATTTTTCCAGCAGTGCCTTTACTTCTTTCGGATCGGGCATAACTCTAAGTGCCCCCTTTCTCATGGTAATCAATGATGCTGCTGCATTTGCAAACGTCAGCATTTCTTTCAGATTATATTCTGACAAGTCATATAACCCATATTTACAAATATAATGTAAAATGCATCCACAAAACGTATCACCTGCCCCGGTTGTTTCAATCGTGTTATTTTGTCTATATGCAGGTATCTCTATCATTTGGTCTTCATAATAGCCTCTACTTCCTTCCTTGCCCATAGAAACCAATATCAGGCGTATATTGGGATATTTTCTTTTAATCCACTGAACTCCTTCTGTAAAGTCAATTTTACCTGTAAGCCATTGAATTTCATTATCAGATATTTTCAATATATCGCAATAGCCCAAGCCATACATTACTTGTTCCTTTGCTTCTTCCAATGTTTCCCACAACGGTGGTCGGAGATTCGGATCAAATGATATAATAGCTCCATACATTTTTGCATATTCTAATGCTTTTTTAGTCGCATTGCGTACTCCATTATGTGTCATAGATAATGTTCCAAAATGAAATATTTTAGTATCTGCAAACAATCCCTGTGGCACTTCATCTGCTGTCAGCATCATATCAGCTCCGGGATTTCGATAAAAAGAAAAATCCCTATCTCCATCCGGAAGTGTATGTACAAACGCAAGTGTGGTAGGCACTTTTTCATCCATGTATAAATACCTGGTATCAATACCAACTTCCGTAATGACATTCTTTAACCTCTGTCCCAAAAAATCTGCGCCTACTTTCCCAATAAAGGCGGTCTTATTTCCCAACTTCTGCAACATTGCAAGGACATTGCAGGGTGCGCCTCCCGGATTTGCTTCAAATAGTAGATTGTCCTGAATACTACTTCCATTTTCCGTAAAATCAATCAGCAATTCACCCAATGCAATTACGTCATATTTTTTCATTCTCGTATTCCTTTCTGCCACACTTTAGCTTAATCCATATTAAAAAATTTATAAGACAACTTTCCCCGCAGCGAGTTGCGGGGAAAGTTATAAGTAAGCGGCCACTGACACTTGTTAAACATCGCTATCTTTTTATTTAAATTTTAAGTATCGGAATAGCCCGGAATGCGTTCTGTGTCTTATTCATAACCAACTTTACTTTCTACGTTTTTTGAGAACTATAGAAAGCATTCCTGCATTCCATAGGCTTCGTAATCCTTGATCACCGCTTCCCCTCCATAGGTATGAATTTCTATTTGATTTTGTGTATTCTCTGCAAAAATATTATTTGCATGATTGTTCTGATATTGGTTCGTAAAAATCTCAATAGAACTCTGGTCTGAAAAAATATGAATATCCAACTCTTGCTTTCCCTGCAGAAGCATCGTACTTCTCGAAGTTCCCTGGCTCCATCCATCGGAATTATCCCGCACCACACACATCTGTCCTTTCTTAAAATCAAACACGCAGATAACTTTTCTGCCATTACCACAACGCAAATCCAATTCCAATTCCTCGGCATCTGTCTTTACTAAATCAATTTTCATCTTCATCTCAAAAGAAACACCATCTCCCGCCGTCAATTGCACTGCGTCTTTACCGACTGTAAAACAATCCAGTTTGCACTCGTCTTTTCTTAATTTTTCTAACTCCTTAATAGGCACAAACTGAAGCGTATGATCAGGCATAAAACGTACTTCTCTCGGAATATTAAAAAAGCCGCACCATCCTTCCTTATACGTTGGTCCCCAGTCCTTCCAAAACGGCATCCAGTCCCAACAGTTTGCCCATGCCACAATAAGTCTCCGACCATCTGGAGCTACAAAGGACTGCGGAGCATAGTAATCATAGCCCCAGTCAATCTCCCCATTTATCTGATAGGAAAATTTACCTGTCTCATAATCAAAATCACCCACCATATATACTACGGTACGTTCTCCTGCTCCCATTGGAGACACCATCAGCACATATTTATCTCCTATCTGGTAAAAATCCGGACACTCCCACATATAACCCCACTCGCCCCGGCTCTCTGCCAGAACATTGAAAAATGTCCAGTGGAGCATATCATCAGAGCGGTACAAAAGTGCCTGTGCTTTATTATCTCTGCTGGCACCACAGACCATATAGTAAGTATCCCCATGCTTCCACACTTTCGGATCCCGGAACATATGGGAGGGAACTCCCTCCGGCGGAGTCAGTACAGGATTTCCATCATACTTTTCAAAGTGTATCCCATCCTCACTGTAAGCGATACACTGGGTCTGCTCAAATCCTTTTCCATCATTCGTAACGCCTGTGTACATCAAAAACAGCTTACCGTCATGTTCGATAGCACTTCCTGAAAAGCAACCGCCCCGCATATGATCATCGTAGGACTCACTCGGTGCAAGGGCCAGAGGAAGATACTCCCAGTGGAGCATATCATCACTCACCGCGTGACCCCAGTGCATATAATCCCAATGTCCATAATAAGGATTATACTGGTAAAAGAAATGGTACTTTCCTTTGTAATAGATCAACCCGTTCGGGTCATTGATCCATCCAGTCTCACCCATGAAATGATAGCGCTGACGCATCCTCCCATTTTTTACTGTTTCTCTATTCTCGTCAATTGCACGCTGGGCTCTCTCAATGTTGCGCAGCATTAATTCCTTAGACATATATCTCCTCCAAATTATCTATTTATACTCATCACGGAGTTTCTTTGCAAATTCCGTATTCAGCCTAGACTCACGCCGTGCCTTTTTTTCCTTGATGCGGAATTGTTCTTCCCTCGCCGGAGCATACTCTTCCCATCGTTTTTCCCATGACTGCCTTGCCGCTTTCATCTCTTCTGTAAGCTCTGGCATTTTTAAGTTCCTCTCAGGAAGCTTTGGCACATTTGGAAGCCTCTCCTCCACCGGAAGAATCGTAATCTCATCTTCTGTCGGCAGTGTCTGGTACCAGTAAGCCGTGGAACTCCAGTCATCAGACAGATGGTTTGCATGTCCATGCTCTATCGTTACCCGGAGACTCTTCTCAAAACGCACCGGATCTGTAATATGAAAACGGTAAGACACCTGAAAACCATCGGTATCGCCTTCATGAACAATCGTTCCGAAAAACGGATAAGCATTCCTCTGCATTCCCCATGCGTGATTAAAATAATCCTCCGTTCCAGTTCCGTTAAGGCTCGGATATTCCTCTCCATCAATGAAAAACATATCATTACCCTCGCCCCACCAGCTCCCCTGATAGTGCTTAACTGTCAGATTACATCCTACATAATGTCCCGTTCCTTTTACATCAAGAACTGTATAGTTTCCTTCTCCCTTAAAATTTGTCACATTATTGACTTCCGGAGAATTTGTCTGTATATCTGGTCCCCATCCATCGCATGGATTCTCACGTCTCCAGCAGGAATGGAAATAAGCTGTATTTTCATCCAATGACTCTTTGTACATCTCATAATCAATATTAAAATATAATATAAACGGAAGTTCATTCTCGTTTATGATTTCAATCTTTGCCTTCTTATTAAACGGCATCGGGAAATAGCAGGATACAGAACACGGTGCTCCATATCTTCCTGCTTCCTCCGGCTTTAATGACACATTAAACGGCAGAGAGCTGAAATTTCCCGGATAACAGTTGCCTATGCAGAAGAAATCTCCCAAAGGAGCCAAAACGCTTGGCGTATCCTGATTATCCCATGTGATTTTAATCAAAGCCTTCCTGTAATAAAATGGATCATAATCATCCCATATAACACCAAGCGCAGGATGAATTTCCATAACTGGCGCTGCCGATGCATTTAATACCGGGTCAAGAATACTCGGAGCCTTCACCTTGCGGCATGAAGAAGTCATCCAGATATGGGTAATACATCCCGGTCCCTCTACTTCTCCAAGCACAATGCTCTCTTTTGCCGGAATCTCCCAGTAGTCCTGATTCTTGCCACGCTGGTCCCAGCTTGCGAGCCTTCCGTTTCTTGCTTTCTTAATCGTTGTCAGATCCTGAAATAATCCTGATACCTTACTCATAAACTTTCTCCTTTACTTGATAATTTTGCTTAAAACCAGCTTAATCTCAAAATACTAATGCTACTTTATTAACCTTTAACTGCTCCTGAGGTCATACCTTCTACAATATTTTTTTGGAAAATTCCATAAAATATCAATTCTGGTATAATGATCATAACGCTGGAAGCCACGATTCCGCCGTAATCAACCGTATAAGTTCCCTTAAAGAACGATGCTCCCATGGATAGTGTATAATCAGACACATCTCTCAGCATAACTGACGCAAACGGAAATTCATTCCAGATGTACAAAACATTGAATATCACAACCGTAGCAATCACAGGCTTTGCCATAGGAAATATGACTCTTATCATAAGATCCCATATATTGCACCCGTCAATAATTGCCGCCTCATCAATCTCTGTAGGCAGAGATTTCAGATACCCTACTAGAAGTAATGTATTGAAGGAAATAGAAGTGGCAATATACGGAAAGATTAGTGCAAGCTTCCCTCTGAGTCCGAAAAATACATTAATCTTGTATACCGGAAACAACAGGATAAATGGGGATATAGACAGACCCATGATCAAAAATCCATAAAAAATCTTTCTTATTTTCTCGTTCTCAAATTCCATTCTCGCAAGAACAAAGGAACTAAAAAAAGTAATGATTAACTCTCCCACCAGTGAGATTACGCATACAAAAAGTGTATTTCCATACAACTTTGGGAAGTTAAGCGTTTCCATCGCATGTCGGTAATTTTCAAAATTAAATGTTTTTGGTAATGCTAACGGTGAAAATAAAATCTCGGAATTTGTTTTAAAGGAAAGAACCAGCATCCATAAAAACGGAAATACGACTAATAATGTAATCAGCACCATCAATATATACCGGACTGCTTTTTTTCTTTTATTTATCATAACTCTTAGCCCCCCTCTCCTTCGTTACCCTACTATAAACTGCCGTAATCAATAGCGACAATAATAATGTAACCGTTGCAAGTGACATTCCATATCCATAATCACTGCTGGAAAATGTCATGGAATAACTATATGTTACCAATGTTTCCGACAGATGATTCGGGCCACCTCCGGTCGTCTGTTGCACAATCTCAAATATTTTAAACACACCTGTAATGATTAGTATAGCTACCGTAGAAATAGTCGTGCGCATCATAGGAATAATTACATACCTGACTTCCTGTACTGCACTGGCACCGTCAATCTTAACAGCTTCCAGAACATCTCCTGGAATCATCTTAAGGCCTGCAATAAATATGGTCACAAGATATCCTAACTGCTGCCAGAAATATATGATTGCGATGCTGTAGGGCGACAATGTATCTCCGCCAATCCACTTTTGTTTAAGATTACCTGCCCCGATTGCATCCAGTACATTGTTAATGATACCAATATTCGGATCCAGAAAATATACCCAGATAATTCCTACAATAATCGGAGCTATAATTGCCGGCGAAAAGATAAGCGCTTTTGAAAAATCCACACCCTTTAATCTTTTGTTCAGCAACAGAGCAATCTGGAAAGACAACGTAAGCAGCAGAACAAATGCCAGTATAAACATGACCATTGTGTTTTTCAAGGAAATCCAGAATATTTCATCTTGAAACAATCTCACATAATTTTTCAATCCTATAAATCTAGCCTGCCCGATTCCCGAATATTTTGTAAAGCTATATCCTACCGCTACCACGATTGGCAGCATAATAAAGATACTATAGACAAGAAGTGTCGGAATCATAAGACATATCTTATATTTTTTCTTACTTAGCCAATGCATAGATTTCTCCCATCTTTCTTATGCTTTTTCCTTCAGTTCCTCTTTGATAACTGCCGGTGTTGGACTATTTTTATCAGCAATTATTGACTGTTAGCTAAAGCTACGTCAATCTTATCAAGAGCTTCTGCTGGCTGATATGTTCCCTGAAGCACACCGAATATACCATCATACAATGCTTCCTGAACTGCAGAAGATACTGTAAGGTCTGGTGCTGCCTCTGGGCTTTCCCATCCGTTTGCAAGAGCTTCAATCATAGCATTCATAGCATACTGGCTGTCAGAAGCCGCCACGTCTTCATAGCTTGTAGCCGGGAAGATAGATCCTTCATAGGAAATCTTTGCTGCCTCTTCTCCGTAATAGAATTTCAAGAATTCATATACACCTTTTTTTAAATTCTCATTATCAGCAATTGCCGCGCTGACACCAATCGGTGCTGACGGAACCTTCATAACAATCTCCTGATTGCTCTGTGTATCAGTAAATCTTGGTCCCCACCAAAATCCAATCTTATCTCCAATATTCTCGTCAAATTCTGCACAATCCCACTGCCCGGTTCCAAACATTGCTGCCTTTCCTTCATTGAGTAACTGCTTAGCGTCAAAATATTCAATCGTAGCCATATTCTCCGGAAACGCACCTGCATCTTTCAGACCCTGAAACTTCTCAAAACAGGCTATAAGCTCCTTATTATTGAATTTATCACTGCCGCCTAAAATGTTTTCAATGTTATCTTCCCAGCCGTATCTTGCAAGGAACTCATTGAACTCCCACATTGCAAATGCACTGTTCTTGCTTCCAATTGCAAGCGGCGTAACGCCACTGTCCTTTAACTTCTTAATCATCTCAACAAAGTCTTCATAGGTTGTCTCATCTGTCGGATATGCAATCTCTGATTTGTCAAACAGCTCTTTATTATAAAAAATGCCCTGTACATTACACTGATACGGAAGCCCGAACTGTCCATTGTTATCCTTAAATGCTGCTTCCATGCCGCCAAGAGCTGTTTTAATATCTACATTTTCCTCAAGGAATTCTGTCAAATCCATCAAAACACCTGCTTCGCTGTACTCTGAAGCCTCTGAACCTTCAATCCAGAATATCTGAGGTAATGTTCCGTCTTCAGCTTTCAACTTCATATTCTTTGAATGAGTCTCTGTATCTGCTGCCTCAAATTCTACTTTATATTTTCCATCATTTGCTTTATTAACACGACTTTACAACTTTTATAAATGCCAGCATTGTTGCCGAATTAACTGTTTTA
>ENA-ORVC01000295-ORVC01000295.1-human-gut-metagenome-genome-assembly--contig:-NODE-295-length-54677-cov-3.463000_pt1 | contig 54677 bp, 46 predicted proteins | sample MGYA00242092_ERZ509234 | MGnify/ENA primary metagenome ERZ509234 (study PRJEB26280, sample SAMEA2338800) | human gut metagenome | biome: human gut; feature: human-associated habitat; material: faeces... | reverse complement strand
TTCAAATTCTGTTTGTCAATTATTTATTGGAGATAAGTTATTAAATGAAAATGGAACATTAAGCATTGCATTAGATACATATAATAATGGAATTGATTATACATTTAATGGAACATCTGTAAATAATAGTAGAATTATATGGATTAACAGAATACCAGAATTTTTAAAATTAGGAACAGTTCTTAAAGCTAATAATCCAGATGCTGGATTAGTAGGTAATTATGTAGTAAGTATGATTTCTATTGATAATCAATGTATGTTTCTTTATAAATTTAAAGGTATATCAAACCTAAATACAACTTTTGAAACTTATAAAGGAATTCTAATAAACGAAGATAATACTCTTGTGTCAAAAGTAACTATAATCTAAACTAAATAAAGTAGTATTTGACATATAAGTCAAGTACTACTTTTACTTGCATATATAAGAACTTTTACTTATATTTGCAAGCAATAAAACAATATAAAAATATGGCTTTAAATATAACAATAAATAAGGTAAGTGTAGCAGCATCTTTTGCTGCTGGAGCTACAGTAGCAACTGCTGTTGCATCTGGAGGAACTACTCCTTATGTATATAGTTTAGCTACAGGTGGGGATAAGTTTGCTATTAATAGTTCTACAGGAGTAGTTACTACTATTGCAGCTATGGATATAACTAATATTGCCTCCTTTAGTGTTGCTGCTACAGATAGTACTACTGGAACTGCTCTTACTGGAACCTCAAGTGTAACTTATCCCCCTATCCAAGCTGCAATCAGAAGTAAGTTTGATAGGACAAATGTGATATATAAAATCACCAAAGATATAGACTTAGGTCATGGTGTATTAACTATTCCAGAAGGATGTACTTTAGATTTTCAAGGGGGGTCATTTGCTAATGGTACAATAAACTTTAATAATACTGGTATCAAAGCAGGACAGGAATATATCTTTGTAAATATTACTTTCTCAGGAGTATTAAAAGAGCTTTTGAATGCTTACTGGGTTGGGGTTAATACTACGAATGATGATAATTCCCCATACTTGAGTTTTCTATCAGTAGATGAAACTCCAATCACTGTGTATTTCCCTAAAGGGAGTTATGCTTTCAAGACTCCTATAACTTTGCAAAATTATAAGGGTCTATTAGGTCAAAGCAAAAATGATACTATTTTCAATTATACAGGAACAGGAGTATTATTTAATGTAGGGAATCAAGACCTGAATGATTTCAGTGCTGAAACTGGTCAAGGTACATACTATTTTAGTATGAGTAATATCACTATTAATGGTAGTGACCAGAGTACTAATGTTTTTATGCAAGGGGGTATAAGGGAGTCTCAATTCTCAGACCTTTTAATCAAGGGTTTTAAGATAGCTTTTAATCTTAATAACTCATGGTCTTTAAGTTTCGAGAGGCTCAAAATCATAAATTGTACTTCAATAGTAAGTGCTGGACAAGAATTCAATGATGTAACTTTCAATAGTTGCTACTTTGCTGCATCCAACTATGGTTTCACAGATTTCATGGGACAATCCATATTATTTAATGGATGCTCCTTCCAAGCATTCACCACAGCAGTATTTCTCCCAGTGTACCAAAGAATTCCTTGGAACCACTTAAGATTAGAGGCATTAGCAATAGTAGGGTGTTATATAGAAGGAGGTGTACCTTTCTTCAACTTATATAACTATGACTTTAAACTGAATGGTCTCACAGTTATGGGTAATACTTTTAATATAACCAGAAGTACAAGTCCTGCATTTTATATATACAATAGTGGTATTAATCTACCAAGTGGTACTATCTCAGCTAACAAATTTAGAATTTATGGAGAGAAGAGATACCCCTTAATGCAAATAGAGGGGAAGACTAATATAGCTGTTTTATATAATAACTGTACAGCAGGAGTTGTGACTGGTCCAAGTGGAGAAACTACTTATCCTTTATGGGATGAAAATAAAGCTCAGAAGGAACATAATGCTATTACTGGTGAGATTAGGACTATCCAAACTACAGATAACTATGTTGAAAACCAAGGATGGTTAAATCAAGGTAAAGACTTATTTATTAATGAGGGTGATATAAAACAACCAGCATGGCTTAGTCAAGAGGGGGTTCATGAAATACTGAATATCAATATTACAGGAAATGCAACTCAAGCTGGTAATATAATAATTACTGCGGGGGGTAGTACATACACAATTCCTATTTTAGCAGGAGCAACACAAGATGATATAAGGCAAGAAGTTCTTAAGGCTTATTATGATAAGTATTTACCTTCTATAGATAATGGAGTTGTTTACTTATCTTGTAGATGGAGAGGTCCTCAACCAACTCCCTCAATAAGTAATACTATTGGAGTTACAACAACTATTGGAGTAAATAGAGCAGGAACTAATAATAAGTGGACCAATGCTTTTGGACAGACTCCACACCCAGTGAAAGGTACTTCTGCTCAAAGACCTACATTAAATAATGATAATGATTTTGGTGCAATGTTCTTTGATGGAACTCTATCAAAACCTATATGGTGGAATGGAAGTGCTTGGGTTTATTCAGATGGTTATTCAGTTACTTATTTAAAGGCAGGTACAACTGCACAAAGACCAACTCTTAATGCAAATCAGGTTCCATTCCAATATTATGATACTGACTTAAAGAAGTTTATAAACTGGAATGGAACAGCTTGGGTGAATATGGATGGAACACCTTTAACATAATTAATATATGAAAGATATACAACAATTAATTAAAAAGAATAGTCAACAGGGAAGATATGAAGACATCTTCCCTAAGACTTTTATAGATGCAGTGGAAGATAGAGAGTCTGGTAATAGTTTAACTGAAATATTATCAGGGTTTAACATGTACTTCTTATCTTATATTGGCAGTAGAGAACTAACTAGATTACAAGTTCCTTTATTTCTCAGAAAGACTGGGTTATGGATTACTTATGTTTTATATGATAAAACTGTAGTAACTGAATGGTATGCTGGAGAAGATATTTCAGATAAAGCTTGGAAGAATAGCTCTAATTGGACTACTGTAGATATAGCATCCTTAATAAGGAAAATAGATGACTTAGAGAATAGGATAATAGCCTTAGAGAATAGTAAAACTTAGATTTTATTTTATATAGATTTGTATTAAAATAGAGAAGATATGGAATTAATTAAATTAATAAAGATGTTATTTACACCTATAAAAGATGTAAATGAATTAAATCTTATAGGAATGAAGCATTTCCCATTTAAAGGGTATAAATATATGATGTGGTGTGGTAACATTATATATAGAGGAAATGAAACTCCTATTATAAGTGAAGAAAGCTTGACCCATGAAACCATTCACCTCATGCAGGCTAAAGTTAAAGGGAGCTGGATTAAATATTATTGGTCATACTTTATTCAATGGATGAAAGGTAATCCTATCATTCATCCTGCTTCCTCAGCTTATTACACTATTCCTTATGAGATGGAAGCATATGCCAACCAACATAATAAGGAGTATATTGATAATTATCATGGGCAATTTTTACACTGCTATGTTATTAAAGATAGAAAGAAGACTTACAAGTTAAAAGGGGGTACTCCAAGAACTTGGAAAGCATATCTCAAAACTATTAAGTTAGAACTATGAAAAGGATAATAACATTAATAATATTAGCACTTATAGCAGGTATCTCTTATTTATATACAGAGAATCTAAGATTAAACCATGAATATAAAATAGCTGCTGAGAATATTAAAGCCTATGATGCACAATTGAGTGGACTTGAAGGTAATAATAGGGTATTAAAACTAACAGTTGAGCAGCTTAATTACTTCAATGATTCTATTATTAAGAAGATAAAAGTGGTCCAGAAGGAATTAGGAATAAAGGATAAGAGATTACAACAGCTTCAATATGAAGTAAGTCATGCACAAAGGACTGACACTATTATCCTAAAAGACACTCTATTTAGAGACCCTCAGTTAAGGCTGGATACTATAGTGGGAGATAAGTGGTTTAAAACTAATCTTCATTTAGAATTCCCAAGTACAATAGCACTTAGTCCTGAGATAGAATTAGAAAGATATACATTCATAAATGGTAAAAGGGAGACTGTGAATCCACCAAAGAAATTCTTCTTATTCAGGTGGTTCCAGAAGAAACATACAGTAGTAGAAGTGAATGTAAGGGAAATGAACCCTTATGTTAAGAACAAAACTCAAAGATTTATACAAATAATTGAATAGTTATGATTGAAAGTGGAATACTTATTACAGCATTGATAGGTATTGTGACCACATTTACTTCGGGATTTACTGCATGGTTCTTTGCAAGAAAGAAGTATAATAGTGAGGTTGACAATAACCTAATAAATAACATGAAGGAATCATTGGATTTCTATAAGAAATTATCAGATGATAATAGAGAAAGACTTGATGAGGTCCTTAAGAGAAATGATAATCTTGAGGAGGAAGTCAAAGAATTAAGGCAACAGGTGATGTCCTTAATGACAAGTATATGTACTGATTTATCTTGTCAGATAAGGAAGGGGAATTATGAGGAATTATTAAATAAAAAGAGTATATAATATGAAAAGAGTACTTAATCTTGGCAAGCTTTCAAGAATAGTTGAAGGAGACCCAAATGAAGTTACAGTAAATGAAATCCTTGTTATTAAGGATGAAGCTACTGGTAAAATAAAAGATATTCAAATAAGAGGTACAGGAGGAGAAATGGAATCTTTACTTCTTAATCCTCCTATTAAATCATAAGATATGGAATTAACACTTAAAAGAATCTTTAAAGGACCTAAATACACCATTGGACATTTGTTCATAAACGGTGTTTATGAATGTGATACTCTTGAGCCTCCTTATATGGGGACTAAACAAACAGATAGTATTGACAGTATAAGAAATACTAAAAATGGTAATACTGCTATTCCTTCTGGAGTTTATAATATTAATATGGATATTATAAGTCCTAAATTTAAGGATAGGTCATGGGCAAAACCTTTTGGAGGCAAACTTCCTACAATAGAAGATGTTCCAGCCTTTGATAGAGTACTTATTCATGTAGGAAATATAGCTTCTCAATTTGGAAAAAGTGATACTCAAGCTTGTATTTTAGTAGGTGAAAACAAAGTTAAAGGAAGAGTAATAAATAGTACTGCTTGTTTCTATGAACTAATGCCTATTTTATTAAAAGCAAAGCTAAATGGTGAAAGAATATCTATAAAAATAGAATGAAACTGTGTGATATAAAAAGGAATAATCCTTATATATTCAATAGTTGGAGAGGTATATTATATACAGAAAAAGGTAAGAGAGTTGGAACCTCAGAAGAGTGGAAAGATTTTCTTACCTTTTTTAATGATGTATCTCCTACTTATAGAAAAGGATTAGTATTAAGAAGGCTATATAAAGATAAACCATTTTCTAAAGAAAATTTTATATGGGTTACTAAAGAGGAAGCTCCATTATTGAAGGATAATCTAATTCAGTTGACATATAAGGGGGAAACTTTATATTTAAGTGAATTAGCTGATAAATATAATCAATCTTTAGGAGGGATAAGAATAAGATACTTTAGACATAAAGATGATTATAGTGTCGAGGAAATAATCTTTGGGAAATTAAAGATAAGGAAGAGACCTACTATAGATGTAGCAAGTCTTAGTACAGAACAATTAAAAAGGAACAAAGCTTCTAAAATGGTATCAGCTTATAGGATAAAAGACAAGAAGAAAGGGCTGGAATGTGACTTAACCATAGAAGATATGCTTGACATAATGAATCATCCCTGCGTGTACTGTGGTGATACTAAAAGAATAGGGTGTGATAGGATTGATAACTCTAAAGGGCATACAAAAGATAATGTTGTTCCATGTTGTGTAGAATGTAATAAAGCAAGGAGTGATTATTTTTCATTTGAAGAGATGAAGAAATTAGGAGGAACTATAAGAGAAATAAAGTCTGGAAGATTCAGTAAATAAAGATTTTATTAACACTATTATAATTGCCACATTTAATAGGTTGTAGAAGTCATAAACTCCTACTATCTTTGCATCAGTTTAATAACTAAAGGAGTAGAAATATGATAGGAGAATTAAGTGAAGACCTCATTATGACAGGGGATGAAATAGATGTAGAGAATCTATTTTCTGATGATGGGGGTGAAGAAGAAACACAGGTAACTCCACCTGCCCCAAAGGAGAAAGAAGAAAAAGAAATTGAAAAAACTACTGAGGAAGAAGAGATAAATCCTGATGATTTATTTGATAATCCAGAGAGCGTAGGTAGTGGAAAAGATAATCAAGAAGAAGAGGAAGATACCCAATCTGAAAAGGACAAAGGTACTTCTCCCAAAACTAACTTCTACTCTTCCATTGCCAGTGCCTTGAAAGAAGAAGGTATCTTCCCTGACCTTGATGATGATACATTAAATGGTATCAAGACTCCAGAAGATTTTGCGGAAGCAGTTGAAAAGACTGTTCAAGCAAGGTTAGATGAAAGACAAAAGAGAATTGATGCTGCATTACAAGCTGATGTAGAACCAGATGAAGTAAGAAGGTATGAACAAACCCTTGCTAATTTGGATGCAATCAAGGAGGAATATATAACTGATGAAACTGAAAAGGGTGAAAGATTGAGAAAGAACTTAATCTATCAGGACTTTAGGAACAGAGGTTATAGTGAAGCCAGAGCTAAGAGAGAGGTTGAGAAATCTTTCAATGCTGGCACAGATATTGAAGATGCAAAAGAGGCATTGGAAAGTAACAGAGAATACTTTAGCACTCAATATCAAGACCTAATCAAGGAAGCTCAAGAAGAGGCAAAAGAAGAACAAAGGAAAATTAAAGAAGAGGCTGCACAATTAAAGAAATCAATGCTTGAGGACAAGGAAGTATTTACAGGTATTACACTTGACAAGACTACAAGACAAAAAGCATTTGAGAATATTACTAAGCCTGTCTTTAAAACAGAAGATGGAGAATATTTGACTGCCATTCAGAAATATGAAATGGATAATCCAGTTGAGTTCAGAAAGTATCTGTCTGTATTGTTCACTATGACTGATGGCTTCAAAAATATTGATGGTCTTATAAAAGGTAAAGTAAAGAAAGAAGTCAAGCAAAGTCTTAGAGAATTAGAACATAAACTCAGTAGTACTGCAAGAAATTCATCAGGTAATCCAAGATATGTTGGAGGAGTTGAGGAAGATACTGAGTCTTATATTGGAAAGGGCTGGGACCTTGATGTCTAAAAACATATTAACTAACAAAAATAATTAACAGATTATGGCTGGTAAATTAGGTAAATTTCAAATGTTAGGCTTCCAACACTGGAAGGGTCTGACAAGTGACAACCACCTTGGAGCTATCTTCCAACAAGCACCTCAGAAGGCTACAAACCTTATGGTGCAACTGTTGGCTTTCTATAGAGGAAAGAGCTTGGATACATTCCTTAATTCATTCCCTGTAAGAGAGTTTGAAGATGATAATGAATACTACTGGGATGTTATTGGTTCTTCAAGGAGAAACATTCCTCTTGTTGAGGCAAGAGATGAAAATGGTACTGTAGTTGCTGCTGGTGCAGCTAATGTGGGAGTTGGTACATCTCCTTTCTATCTGGTATTCCCAGAAGACTGGTTTGCAGATGGTGAAGTTATTGTAGGTAACTTGAACCAAGTATATCCATTTAGAATCCTTGGTGATGCAAGAATGGAAGGTACTAATGCAGTGTACAAAGTAGAACTTATGGGTGGTAATACTCAAGGTGTTCCTGCTGAAAGACTGCAACAAGGAGAAAGATTCTCTATTGAGTTTGCTCCTGTAGAAAAAGAACTTTCAAGAAAGGTTGGTGATGTTAGATTCACTTCTCCTGTAAGCATGAGAAATGAATGGACTACAATCAGAATCCAACACAAGGTAGCTGGTAATAAGCTAAACAAGAAACTTGCTATGGGTATTCCTATGGTTAGGAATCTTGAAAGTGGAAAGCAAGTGAAGGACACTGCAAATATGTGGATGCACTATGTAGATTGGGAAGTAGAACTTCAATTTGATGAGTACAAGAATAATGCTATGGCATGGGGTACTTCAAACAGAAATCTGAATGGTGAATACATGAACTTTGGTAAATCAGGTAATGCTATTAAGACTGGTGCTGGTATCTTTGAACAAACAGAGGTTGCCAATACTATGTACTACAATACATTCAGCTTGAAGTTACTTGAAGATGCACTGTATGAACTATCAGCTTCTAAACTTGCAATGGATGATAGACTCTTTGTAATCAAGACTGGTGAAAGAGGTGCTATTCAGTTCCATAAGGAAGTATTGAAGACTGTATCTGGTTGGACTACATTTGTACTTGATAATAACTCTACAAGAGTTGTTGAGAAAGTTCAATCAAAACTTCACAGCAATGCACTTAGTGCTGGTTTCCAATTTGTTGAATATAAGGCTCCTAATGGTGTTAGAGTGAGATTGGATGTTGACCCATTCTATGATGACCCAGTAAGAAATAAGATTTTACATCCAAATGGTGGTGTAGCTTTCTCTTACAGATATGACATCTGGTATATTGGTACTATGGACCAACCTAATATCTTCAAGTGTAAGATTAAGGGTGACAATGAGTACAGAGGATACCAATGGGGTATTAGAAATCCTTTCACTGGACAAAAGGGTAATCCTTATATGTCATTTGATGAGGACTCTGCTGTAATTCACAGGATGGCTACTTTGGGTGTTTGTGTGCTTGACCCAACAAGAACTATGTCATTAATTCCTGCGATTCTGCAAGGATAAGCATAAATAAAAGGGAGGCAGGTAATTCCTCCTCCCTTTTTCTTTTTTAAAATGTTAAATGGAGAAGTAATATGGCAAAAGAAGTTAGTAAGATGGTTTTGGATGATGAAGAGATTATGAAGGAAACACCAGTTGTATCTGATGTGAATGACCTCTTTGAGGAACCAAAGACAAGAAAAACAAAGAAACAAGCAGTAATAGAGGACAATGATGAACCTATTAGCTGCCTAAGAAATGAAAGAGTTATAGTAAGGTTTGTTCCCAAGCAAACTGGTTTAGTTTCAAACCCTAAGCATATCCTATATGGGGGTATGGCAGAAGCAGCAGTAAGATGGTTTACTCTACCAAGATTAAGTTCTGGTATGTATGTAAATGCCCTCACTGATAAAGAGAAAGCCTACCTTGAAGAGATAATGGGTCTTGAATATAATGCTCTATCTATCTATAAGAAGATAGATAATTTCTGGGATAATTATACAGTGAGATTAACTAAGCAAGATAATTTCTTGAACTTGGCTGACCCTGATGATTATATCAAATATAAAATCCTTTTAGCAAACAAGGACTATATTGCATCTTCCCTTCAAGAGCTGCAAGACAGACCTAAAATGACTTATCAGTTTGTAATTGTACAGGAAGGTGAGGAAGCTAAGACTGCTAAGAAGGAAATGAATGCTACAATGCAGTCATACATGAAGTTTGGTGAAATTCAAGATGATGCTGATAAGCTGAGAGTAATCATTGAAACTATTGATGGTAGACCTCTTGCTAAGACAACTAAGATTGAATTCTTACATGAGAAGATTAACAAGCTAATTCAAGCTGACCCAAAACTTTTCTTAAGAGTTTCAGAAGACCAGTATCTTGATACTAAAGTTCTGATTAAGAAGGCTATTGAAGAAGGTCTAATTAGTAACAGAGGTGGTATGTTATACCTGAAATCTGATGGTTCTCCTCTATGTGGAGATAATGAAGAACCTACTTTGAGTGTAGCTGCTAAGTTCTTAAGTGCTCCTAAGAGACAAGAATTGAAGTTCAGTCTGGAAGCAAAGCTAAAAGAATAAAGATATGAATGTTAATGAATTTTCTAATGAATTTGATGTACTCTATAACAACATAATGAGCAATGCTGCTCCAGGGTTAAATGAGTATGAAAAGTCTGTACTGCTTACTAAGGCTCAGGAAGAGATAGTTAAGAACTATTTTGAACCAGCAGGTAATAAGTATGGAAAAGGATTAGATGATTCACCAAAAAGACAAATAGATTTTTCAGAATTAATAAAGGTAGGGCAAGGAGTACTTAATACAAGTGCTCCTACTATCACCTTTGATAAGAGAGCTAAGGTATATGATTTACCTGCTGACTTATTCTTGGTTATAAATGAGGCTGTTGATACTAATGCAGGAACTAAACAGATAGTTCCAATCAGTTATTCTGATTATACAAGGCTTATGTCAAGACCTTACAAGGAACCAGTTAAATATCAGGCATGGAGAATAATTACTGCTTCTATAAATAATATCTCTGTAGAATTAATAGTGAACAGTAATGAAACTATTACAGACTATAAGGTAAGGTATATAAGAAGACCTGCTCCAATTATCACTACTAATCTATCTTCTGAATATGGTGATGTCACAATAAATGGTGTAAGCACTATTTCAGAATGTGAGCTTAACCCAGTTATTCATAGTGAGATATTACAGAGGGCAGTTGAATTGGCTAAGGCAGCTTACCAAGGAGATTTGCAAGCAAGTGTTGAATTAGGACAAAGGTCAGAGTAAAAATATAAAGTATGACTAATAAAGAATTTTCTGATGGATTCAGTACTTTACTTAACTCATTTGGTATCACTCCTAATATAACCCTTGATGAATATGAGAAATCAACATTTCTCACTAATGCTCAGGAACAACTGATTATTGACATCTACTCTGGAAGGAATATTATTTATGGTAAGTCCTTTGAACAGACAGAAGAAATAAGAAGATATTTGAGCAATTTGGTGGAGACCTATGAAACAAGTACTAAGGTTACAGGAAAGCTTGGATTATCAAAAGATTCAGTGTTCTTTGAGATACCACAAGATACTTGGTTCATTACTTATGAAGTGGCACTCCTCAAGGACAGTAGATTAGGTTGCTTAGATGGTATAGAGGCAAGTGTGGTTCCATTACCACAGGATGATTTATATAGAGCAAAAGATAATCCATTTAGAGGACCAAGTAAAGACAGAGTACTAAGACTTGATATAAAAAGTGATTTAGCTGAATTAATCAGCAAGTATAATGTGGACAAATATTTAATGAGATATATCTCTCAACCTACTCCTATTATACTGGTAGATTTACCTGATGGACTAAGTATCAATGGTATAAGTACTGAAAGTGAATGTGAACTAAATCCTGTAGTACACAGAGCAATACTTGAAAGGGCTGTACAGCTTGCCATAATAAGTAAAACTCAACTGACAGGAAATAAAGAATAAATATAAATGTTTAATTAAACTAAAAAAGATTATGGTAATTTCTATTAATCAAGTAAGACAGCTATATGTTGCAAAGGCTCTCAAAGATAATACAGCAGCTCTTGCAACTGCTGGTGATATTGTGCCAAAGGCAGATACAGCTAAGACTACTCTGTATTTTCAGTCTATGTCTCCTGCTGGGATTGTAGCAAGTGATAAGATTGACCTTAAGCATGTATTGTATGCAAAGGCTACACCATCAGAAGCTCTGGCTCATAAGCTGGTTAGATACTCAGTTACTCTTGATGCAAATGTATCTGCAACTCCTGTAGCAGGTCAGAATTATATCTTGAGATTGGCTTTCAGACAATACATTGGTTTGTCAGAGGAAGACCAATACTTCAAGTATGGTGAAGTAATTGCAAGAAGTGGAATGACAGCAGAACAGTTCTATCAAGATATGGTAACTTCTCTTAATGCTAACATGTCAAAAGATACCAGTAAGTTGGTAAATGTATTTCTGGATGGTGTAAAGGCAAAAGCTGTGTTAGCTGATAATGCAGGTATTACAGTAACTGCTAAGACTGTAGGAACAGCAGGTAACAGTATTAAATTTGGTATTGATAGTGTATCTGCTACTGCTGCTGCTGTTGATGTTACTACTGCATCTGGAGTAACTACCATTACTGCATCTTTGACTGCTGCTGCTAAGACTATTGGTGATTTGGCTGCATTAATTGCTGCTGATGCTGAAGCTAGTGCTCTTGTTGAAGTTACTGGTACACCAGAAACTGTTGTTGTAGTAGAAGAACCTGCTGTAGCTTTAACTGGTGGTTCTACTACTGGTATTATTATTGAGGAAGCAGAACAACCTTGGGTTCTTGGTATGATGCCTCAAGCATTTATCCCATTTACTCCTCAATTTTTAACTATTGAAGTTGATGGTCAAGAAAGACTGTGGGGTACTGCAACTGTAGTTACACCTACTAAGACTGTTCCTGATGGACATCTTATTGCAGACCTTGAATACTTCTGTATGGGTGCAAGAGGTGACATTTACAGAGGAATGGGTTATCCTAATACTATTAAGACTACTTACTTGGTAGACCCAAGTGCAGTTTATGATGTACTGGATATTCACTATTTCTATACAGGAAGCAATGAATCAGTTCAGAAGTCTGAAAAGACTATTACACTGGTTGCTGTAGATGATGGTAGTCACACTGCAATGAATGCTCTAATTGGTGCTATCAATACTGCATCAGGGCTTGCAATTGCTACTTTATCCTAAGTGATATAGCATTAGAAGGGGCATAGAGACACTATGCTCCTTTTTTTTTATCAATTAAAAATATGAACTATGATACATTTTAATCAGCTTAATATTAGCCCGGATAATAGATTTCTTATAATTGATGTATCCATAGATAATCAGGACTACTTTGATGATGTCCTATTAGATAGTATAATCATTGATACCCAAGATACCTTTGTGATGAATGGACCAAGTGACAATCCTCTTTATGTGTATAATGTAGAGGATGCTTATGATTTAACCTATTCTCTTCCTGAGCAATGTAGTTGCAACCCAGTAAGAGTCAAGGAAGATGAATCATACTGTTTCACTTATGGTACACAACAAATGAAGAATGTAAGACTTGAATTAAGTATTCAAGACTTAAAGGTTTCTCCTTGCAGTACTATGTTCTTTGTGTATGTAAAGTCTAAAGGTACTCCATCAACTGATACTCCATGTGGATTTGGTAAGGACCAAATATTAGGTACTGTAATTAACCTGCAACCTATATACAAACAGACTCTCAAGTATCTAAAAGAAGTAGAATGTGATTGTAATATACCAAAGGGTTTCATTGATATGATACTTAAGTTAAAAGCAATTGAACTTTGTGTTAGAACAGGAAACTATCCACAGGCTATTAAGTACTGGAATAAGTTCTTCATAAATAATAATGCCAAGTCTCCAACCTCTAATTGTGGATGCTATGGATAAAATGCTTGAAATATCTGAGGAAGCCATCACAAGATACTTTACTACTCTATCTCAATTTGGATATAAGAAGTACAGTGATGTAGATAAGATAATTGTTCTCTTCTTCATGGAAGAAATGTTGGCAGGAGAAATGTCTTATTATGTGACACAAGATGATTACAGGAATATAGTCAATGCACTATATTGTCTGGCAGGAAGTACTTGTATGATAGACTTTCCAATGTTTGAGAGCTATGATACTTTGGTTCATTCTAACAAAAGAACATTTGTACCAAGAATAACAGAGGATAGTATATTAAGAAGTACTGAGGATGATAACTTTAGAGTAGAAGCATAATCTTTATACCCTGAATATAAAAATAGTAAAACCCTTGTGCAGTTGAGTTTAATTACTTACTTTTGCACAAGGGTTTAATTTTATAATATAACAATAAAACTATGACATATAATGAAGTAATTTATATGGTGCTTGATGAGCTTAAGTTAAGCTCAGATGATAGCTTTTATACAAAAGACCATATCATATTTCTGCTTGTAAAGTATAGGTCATTCTTGCTGAAACAGAGATATTCAGACATAAAGAAACAGATACCAGATAGTGACTATCAGAGTATATGTTTAGACCTTATTGAGGTTCCAGCCATTAGTGGAGAACCTTGTGAAGGTAACTCCTATTTAAGAAGTAGGAATAAGGTTCCTACTACTATGATGATAGGTAATCCAAGAGTATATCCTATGGACTTCTATCAAGGTGAGATTACTTATATAAGTAGGGATAGAATGAGATATGTAGGTTATAATAAGTTCCTGAGAAACATAATCTATTGTTCAAAAGCCCCTGATGGTTATTTGTATTTTAAATCATGGAATCCTCAATTCCTGCATCTTGAAAGAATAAGGTTTAGTGCAATCTTTGAAGATGCTAAGGAAGCATCAGAATTGGCTTGTCCAGAAGAGAGTGGTACAATATGTAGGTTAGAGGATAAGGAGTTCCCATTGGAAGACTCACTTGTGCCTCCCTTGATAGAACTTGTAGTTAAAGAATTAAGAGGTCCTGAATTTATGAAGAAAGATGAAGATAATAATGCAGAGGATAATCTGCCTGATTCAAATAGATAATGGAGACACTGGGAGAATTTAAAAGGAGGATAAAGAAGGTCAACCAACCAAGAGAATATAAAGTAAGGAATTCATTGGGTGTATATGATGGATATAAGTATTATAGAAAGAATAAGCCTGATAGTAAGGAATATGTTCTTACTGAGTCACAATATTTTTCTATCATAAGAAAGATAAACTTACATTTGGTTGATGAATTATTACTGGGTCATGATGTTAGACTTCCTAAATCAATGGGCACTATTGAGATAAGAAAGTATGATAGGAGAATAAGGTTAGGAAAGGATGGAAAGATTCATACTAACCTTCCCATAGACTGGGATAAGACACTCAAACTCTGGTATGAAGATGAAGAGGCTTTCAAAGATAAGACATTAGTTAGAGTAGAGGAGAATGAAATCTTTAAGGTATATTACAATAGAGAGTCAGCTACCTACAACAATAATTCTTACTATGAATTCTTATTCAACAAAGATTTAAAGATAAGACTTAAACAAAGAATAAAGGAGGGTCTAATAGATGCTCCTTACTTAGAAAGGAAATTAAGATATGGTTAATAATGTTAGCTACGTAAATATAAGAGTAGTGCTTGACAGATTACTAAGACACCCACTACTTACTGACCTCAATCTTGAAACAGCTATTCAATATACATTGGACTTTATTAGTGCAATGGGACTTCCTAATGTCTATGTTGATAAGATGGAAACAATAGATATTAAGGAGTATAGAGGTGAGTTGCCCTGTGATTTAATCTCTATTAATCAGGTCAGATTACACAAGAATGGAATGGCACTTAGAGCAATGACTGATAATTTCAATGCCTATCCTACCCATGACCATAAGGAAGGAGATTGGTGTGAGAGAGGAGAGCCTTCTTTCAAGACACAAGGTAGAGTGATATTTACTTCAATCAAACATGAAAAGGTGGATATTAGTTATAAGGCTATTATGTTGGATGATGAAGGTCTTCCTTTAATTCCAGATAACTCTATCTTCCTTAAAGCACTGGAACTATATATCAAGAAGGAGTGGTTCACTATTCTTTTTGATATGGGTAAAATAAGCCCTGCTGTACTAAATAACACCCAGCAAGAATACGCATTTAAGGCTGGACAGTGTAATAATGAATTTGTGATTCCTTCTGTATCAGAAATGGAATCAATTACAAATATGTTAAATCAAATGATTCCAAGAGTAACTGAGTTCAGAAGAGGATTCAAGAACTTAGGGGACAAGGAATATCTAAGAGTATATTAATATGGCACTAAAGAAAGAACAACACTTTTTTAAAGGGTTACAAAGAGACTTATCAGTCTCTAAATTCAATCCAGAATATGCCTTTGATGCTCAGAATATCAGAATAACTGCAAGAGATAATAATACTCTTCTTACTGTAACTAATGAGAGAGGTAATAAGGAGATACCATTACAATCTCCTTCTGGAGACCCTGTAGTTATTGATGGGATATTACTTGGACAGAATGTGCTAAATAATTATGTAACCTTATTTACAAAAGGTACAAAAGATAATATCTATAGACTTGAAAATAAAGGTACCTATTTTGAGACTCTACTTCTATTCTCAGGTAATCTTAATTTTAGTACAGACTATCCTATTGAGAATATTGGTGTATATGAAAATGATAATATTCAGAAGATATATTGGGTAGATGGATTAAATCAACCAAGAGTTATTAATATTGTATCTGACTCTACAACAATAGAAGAATGGAATAATAGTTCATTTGATTTTATTCCAGAATTGAAGTTGGATGAAACAATCACTGTTACCTCCAATCTTAAGGTAGCCAGCAAGTTTCCTTCTGGAGTGGTGCAATATGCTTTCACTTACTATAATAGAAATGGCTCTGAAAGTAATATTATATATCAAACACCTATATACTACACTCATGCAAGTAATAGAGGAGGGAGTCCAGAAGAGATAGGTTCCAATAGTTTTGATATAGTTATAAGTAATCCTGATACTAATTTTGATTATATAAGGATATATTCTAGAACAAGTATAGATTCTACCCCAGTTGTAAGAAGAGTGGCTGATTTGGATGTTATTGGTTCAGTAATCAGATATACAGATAATAATACAACAGGAAGTAGTGTAGATAGTACCTTACTACTTTACATAGGTGGTGAAGAAATAATTCCTCACACCATGACTCAAAAGGACAATACTTTATTTCTTGGAAATATTCACATAAAAACTTTATTGTTCTCAAAGGAAGCAAGAGAGAGTGTGAAGGGTTCTGTTGTATTTGGTAATAAGCTTCTTGATACTGGTGAAAGAACTAATTTAACTTATGATTATAAAACCCAATTAAATAATAATAGTTACCAGATTACATCATTTAAAAGAGGTGAAACTTATAGGTTCGGGGTTCAATTCCAAAATAAGAAAGGTAAATGGTCAGAAGTATTATATATAGGAGATAGCAAGGTAGATACTTACCCTAATGTAGATTCTAATAACTTATCTGGTACTGTTAAATTAAGTTTGGTAAAACCTTACTATACTATACCAAAGAGTGTACTTGATGAAGCTAAAGCTCTTGGTTATATAAAGGCAAGAGGAATGATAGTAGTTCCCACAAATAGTGATAGAACTATATTGTGTCAAGGTGTAGTATGTCCTACTCTATGGACAAATTTAGACAGAGAATCTAATAGTCCTTATGCAGTATCATCTTGGTTTTTTAGACCTTTTGTTGATGAAGCTAATAGAGATGATTCTGATGATGTGAAGGCAAATAATGGAACTTATGCTCAATATGTTGATTATGATAGTATCAATCCTGTATATCCTGATAGGACTACTGAGATAGGGGTAGAAACTTTAAAGACATTAGCAGAAGGTAGTACAGAAGTAAATGACTATTTAGTAGATAGTAGTATTCTTACATTTCATTCTCCTGATATAGAATTTGGAGATATAAATACAGCAAATATTAACTTAGGCTGCCAATTTATAGGCTCTGTTGCATTACATTCTGGTATATCTTATAGGTCTGTTCTTGCAGAGAGTACAGGGGTTCAACCTACTTTAGATTATGGATTTTATAATAAGTTCCCACAGTATGAAAGACAAACTGTTTTTTCAACAAATAAAGGAGGTAGACTTCTTTCTTCTGGGTATCATTGGATGGGAATCCCCTTATTAACTAATGATACTCAAAAAGCTTACAAGAGTAATTGGGCATGGTTAGTATCACCTTGGCAAAGACAAGGCTCATTAATTAATGATTTTAGATATGAAGGTAATACCTATTCTAATTTGAAATCAAATAAATTGGGTAATTTGAGAACAAGTTATTCTACTTATTTCACTCTGGGATTAACAGAATCTTGGGTTCCCCCTGCTGGTATATCAAATGTAGAGATAGTAGATTCTAACGAAGTTACAGCTATTTCAATAGTTAGGAATGATGAGTCTCTGTTATACTATGGTAATGTTGATAAAGTAATACCTCCTGGTTCTAAAACAGAAGGTGTAGGTTCAGATATTGGTGTTGTTACTAATAGTTATGAAAATATAAAAACTATAAATCAATTATATAATGGTGAGTCTGAAAATACCACTTTTGTTGATAAAATTACTATACCAGTATTAGGAACTGTCAATCTTAAAGATTCTGAAAGATATACCAATAGTCCTGTAAGCATCAAATATAAGTCTGGAAAACATGCTGTATTTGCTTTAAACAAGCAAAATGGTAATAGGGTTATAATCCCTAATAGTAATACAAATCATGACCATACAAAAGATAGCAGTGCTATATTCAGTACCTTTAGTACTGGATATTCAGGGTTATGGCTTGTAGAGTTGACTCAGACTATAGATGAGGATAATAGATTTGGGGGTAAAACAGAAGAAGCTCTGTTAAATAACAGGTGGATAGTATCTGGAGACCCAATTGATATTAATGACAGTAGTAGAATAGAGTTTCTTCAAGGTGATACCTATCTTCAAAGATATGATTGTCTAAAGACATATCCATTCACCTTAGAGGATATGAATACTGTAGTTGAAATGGTATCATTTTATTGTGAAACTCATATCAATATAGATGGTAGGTATGATAGAAATAGAGGAAATGTTACCAACTTAGCTATTACTCCTTCTATATTCAATCTTTATAATCCAATTTATTCCCAGAGTAATAACTATTTTACTTATCAATATTTGAATGAAATAAGTAGTCTTAATGATTTTCCTAATAGTATTACATGGACTGAGGAAAAAATACTTGGTAATGAAGTGGATAATTGGACTAAAATTAATGTTGCAACAACATTAGACCTTGATGGTGATAAAGGGGAAGTAACCTCCTTGAACACTTATAATAATGAGATATTCTGTTTTCAGAGAAGGGGGTTAAGTAATATTTTATTCAACAGTAGAGTTCAGATACCAACCTCTGATGGGTTGCCAATTGAGATTACTAATGGATTGAAGGTAAGTGGTAAAAGATATATAAGTAATACTATAGGCTGCACCAATAAGTGGTCTATTGCAGAATCTCCTTCTGGACTATACTTCATAGATAATGAGACTAATTCATTATATCTATTTAATGGAGAAATAGTCAGTCTATCTGATAAGTTAGGATTTAGACAGTGGATTAGTGCCCATAATGTTCATGTAGACTGGGAACCTGTTGGTTATAACAACTATAGGTCATTCTATGACAAGAATAATAATGATGTATATTTTACTTATAAGGACCACTGTCTATGTTATTCAGAGTTGATTAACCAGTTTACTTCATTCATGAGTTATGAAAGGGTTCCTGCTATGTTCAATGTAAGTAGTGAGTTCTATGCCTTTAAAGATGGCAAGATGTGGGAACAGTTTGCTGGAGACTATAATATGTTCTTTGGTGAATACAAACCATTCAGTATTACCTTTGTGGCTAATGCTGAGGAACCAAATGATAAGATATTCAATACAGTAGAGTTTAGAGCTGATAGCTGGGATGGTGATAATCTAATGAGCAATAAAACCTTTGATACTCTTGATGTATGGAATGAATATCAGCATGGTACTACCCTTCTCACTAATCTACTTGGACATCCTTCTCCATTAAAGAAAAAGTTTAGGGTGTGGAGGGCTAATATACCAAGAGCAATAGTAAATAACAGGGATAGGATAAGGAACACTTGGGCTTATATTAAGTTAGGAATGAATACTCCTAATACATATAGAACAGAGTTTCATGATGCTATTATTCACTATTTTGCATAATTAATAGGAGTCCATAAACATTTTAGTTTGTGGACTCTTTCTTTTTTAATTAAAGGCTTTGTTTATTCAATACCTTTTTATACATTTGCAATAAAATTAATTATATTATGGCTAAGAAAAGAATTAGGAGAAAACATAAATACTTCAACTCTTATGCTAATGGAGGTGTATTAGGCACATTTGCAGACTGGAACCAAAATGCTACTAACAAATTTATGGATTCAGGTGTTGGAGGTGCACTGGAGAAACTTGGTATAGGTTCAAGTGGAATAGGTGGAATAGCTAATACTGCTTCTTCTGTAGTAACTGGTTTAATGAACCCAAAAGGAAATAGTACTGGTGTTGGGAATGCACTTCAAACTGTTGGTTCTTTAGCCAGTAATATACCAGGTGTAGGGGGATTAGTTGGTGCAGGAGTAGGATTAGTTGGAGGTCTTGTCAATAGTATGTTTGGGTCTAACCTTAATGAAGACTTTATAAATCAAACTGAAGGTAATATAAAGAATCAAGAAGGATATGTGTCAGGAGCTTCAACAAATGCTCAGTTGATGTCTGATTGGTCTTCTTTAAGAAACATAGGAGATGTAAGTAAATCTCAAGTAGGGTCTGATGGATGGTTCAGTAATAAGACTAAAAAGAAGACCAGAGAATTAAATAGAAGGATTAAAGCTGCTAACCAGAGAGCAGCACTATCTTTAGCTAATACTGCTTCAAACATTGATACACAGAATGATTTCAATGTACTATCAAACTTCTCTGCTTATGGTGGTCCACTTGAATTTGGTAGTGGTGCAATAGGCTATGAGTTTGATAATAGATACTTAAATAATCAAGAGATGAGTGCAATTGCTAAACAAAGATTGACTTCTCTTCCTAACTCATTCCAAGCATTACCTGAGATGAATACATATAATGCTTTTGCAGAAGGTGGTGGCTTATCCAGAGAGAAAAACTATGGCTCTAAGAAAAAGCCTTATCCATCTGTTCCTTCTGGAGACTTTGCAGGACCTCACAGAAGTTACCCAATACCAACTAAAGCTGATGCAAGAGATGCACTCAGATTAGCTGGATTACATGGTAATGAGAGTGTAAGAAGAAAAGTCCTTGCTAAATATCCTTCACTAAAGGCTTTTGGAGGATGGTTGAATACACAAGGTGGAGACTTTACTAATGGAGTTACATTTATTGATGAAGGAGGTTCTCATGAAGAAAATCCTTATCAAGGAATCCAAATAGGAGTTGACCCAGAAGGTGCTCCTAACTTAGTTGAGCAAGGTGAAGTAGTTTATGATGATTATGTATTCTCTGACAGAATGGAGATACCTGATGATATAAGAAAGGAGTACAAGTTAAGAGGTAAAACCTTTGCTAAGGCTGCTAAATCTGCACAAAGAGAAAGTGAGGAAAGACCTAATGACCCTCTAAGTACTAAAGGATTACAAGCTGCTATGGAAAGAATAGCTACTGCACAAGAGGAAGCAAGGCAAAGAAAGGAAGCCCATAGGGAAGGAAATGAATATCCAAGTATGTTTGCTTATGGTGGTGATACAAATCCTTATGGCTTAGCTTTGGAAGACCCAATGAGTGTTGGGGAACTTGAAGCTCTTATGGCTCAATCAAGAGAAACTGGTGAAATAGCTCCAGAAGGTAATAATGATAAGAGGCAGACATGGACAAGATATGCACCAATTATAGGCTCAGGTTTAGCAAGTCTATCAGATTTATTCAGTAGACCAGACTATGGTAGTGCTGATATGATAGGTGGAGTAGGCTTAGGTGCTGAGGCAGCAGGGTATGCTCCTATTGGAAACTATCTATCTTATAGACCTTTAGATAGGGATTATTATATTAATAAGATGAGTCAACAGGCTGCTGCCACAAGAAGGGCTTTACAGAATACATCAGGTGGTAATAGGCTTAATGCTCAAGCTGGAATACTTGCTGCTGATTATAACTATGGTCAAAGCATCGGTGATTTGGCAAGACAAGCAGAGGAATATAACCAACAGTTGAGAGAAAGAGTTGAGGCATTCAATAGAGGTACTAACATGTTTAATACTGAGACTGGACTTAAGGCTTCAATGTTTAATGCAGAATCAAGAAATGCAGCTAAGAGAGCAAGATTAGGACAGGCTACAACTGCTGCTCAAATGAGACAGGCTATTAAAGACCAAGATGCTGCAAGAAGAAGTGCTAATATAACTAATTTCTTACAAGGATTAGGTGACTTAGGCTGGGAGAATGAGCAGAGGAACTGGGCAGATACATTAGCTAAATCAGGTGTATTCAAAATAAATACAAGAGGAGAATATACTGGAGGAACTAAGAGAGCTAAAGGTGGTAAATTAAAAAGAAAGAGAGGTACTTATGCCTAATTTTAGTTTTGTAAGTAATGCCAAGTTCAGACCCTTCAATTACAATGAGCTTATACAACCTTTACAAGCATACACTCAAGAATATAATACTATTCAAGAGGGTATGGGTGAATTAGGAGCTAAAGCAGGTATCTTTGAGAGGATGGCTAATGAACAGACAGACCCACAGGCTTATGCAATATACAAACAATATTCTAATGACTTGGCTGCACAAGCTGAGTCATTAGCTAAACAAGGACTTACTCCTGCAAGTAGACAAGGGTTGATTGATATGAAAAGAAGATACTCTTCTGAGATTGTTCCTATAGAACAGGCTTATAAGAGAAGACAGGAGTTGATAGATGAACAAAGGAAATTACAGGCTCAAGATAGTACACTATTATTTGATAGACCTGCTTCTACACTTTCCTTAGATGAACTTATAGCTAATCCAGCCTTATCACCACAATCCTATTCTGGAGCACTATTATCCAAACAAGTAGGTACTGCTGCACAGAATTTAGCTAAGGAAGTAAGAGAAAACCCAAGAAAGTGGAGAACAATCTTAGGTAATCAATATTATGAAACCATCATGCAGAAGGGATTCAGACCTGATGAAATTATGCAGGCTGTACAGAATAATCCTGAGGCTTCTCCTATACTTCAAGGGATTGTGGAAGATGCAATAGGAAGTTCTGGTATTAGGAACTGGAATGATGAGAATATCCTTAATAGAGCTTATGATTATGCAAGACAAGGTTTGTGGAATGCAGTAGGTGAAACTCAATATCAAACTCTTTCTAATAAGGCTTATGATTATGCAATGCAGGAAAGATTAGCCCAAGCAAGAAAGAAAGGTACTAAGGAAGATGTGCAAAGTCCTTATTTCAGAAGTTCTGGTGTTACCAAGGTAAAAGATGTAAATGTTGAGAAGAAAAAAGATGATATAGCATTTATACAAGGTGTAAGGAATGGTACTATAAACTTGGATGAAACAGCACAAAGAGTTGTTGGTTCAGACCCTCTTGAGTTATATGGAACAAGGGGGCACCTACAAAGGACACCTGGAAAGGTAGAAACATATAAACCTAATCAAGAAAGAATTTCTAACTTGATGAAGGAGTATGGAATAAGAAACTTAGACCAGATTGAGGCTAAAATAAACAGTGATTTAAGTAAATCTGCAATGAGGGAAGTAACCTATATAACCTCTATAACAGACCCAACTCTAATTTCTAAAACTATCAGAGAGAATGCAGCTTCAATATCAAGAAGAACTGATGGAAAATCTGGAATATATGAACTTGATTCTAACAAGAAAGGAGATATGCTCTCCTATAAAGATATAAAGGATTATTTCAATGAAGATTCTCAGATTGAATATGACCCTAATTTAGGAATTGTATTTACAGGTACTAATAGCAAGGGTGATACTAAGAATTTCCTTCTTGACCCAGAAGTTGTAGCTGGAGAAACAAAGGTATATGAAGATGGTATAAGAAGAAATGTCATTCAAAACCAATTGATGTTGATTAATCAAGCTATAGAAAATGAAGATGTCGAGGCTCAGAGACATTATATAACTGAGTTAATGAATGATATTTATAGTAGATTTAATTCCATTGCTAAAAGAGAAAGTAATACAGATTCAAATATTTAATTATGAGTATAGATAGAACAGACCCTACTCAAGCTGGAATCTCTGGCTTGAGAGGGTTAAATACCAATGAAGGAAAAGAAAGACAGTTTCAAGAAACTGGTCTTAGTAGTTCTCCTGCTGAGTTCAAAATTAGGCAGAAACAGAACTTTGAATCCCCATATCAAGAAGTTTATAGAGAGGGAGTAGGGGAGAGTGTGTATGACACTGGTATTACCTCACTAACCCAACTTGATAATTTAGCCAATACAAGAGGTGAATTGCAACCTTGGTATGCTCAAATAGGAGCTGGTTTAGCTAAGGGTGCTGTTCTTGCAGGTACTACATTTGCTGATGGTATTCTTGGTACTATAGTAGGTTTAGGTAATGCAGCAGCTACAGGAACATTCTCAGGCTTTTGGGATAATCCCTTCTCAAATGCAATGCAGCAAGTGAATGAATGGTCAGAATCAGCTCTACCTAATTACTATACTGATGCAGAGCAGAATGACCCTTGGTATGAGAATATATTCTCAGCTAACTTTATTGGAGACAAGTTCCTTAAGAACTTAGGTTTTGCTGTTGGTGCTGCCTATTCTGGTAAGATTAGTGCTGGTGCCACCTCAAGATTACTTGGTCTTAATAAAGCAAGACAAGCATTCAAAGGTGCAGTTACAGCCTCAGGTGAGGCTCTTAGCCCTAATGCAGCTTTACAAGCTTATAGGGAAGGAGATTTATTCCTTGATGGTGTAAGGCTTACTGAGGAATTAGCAAGAGATGCTAAGAAACTTAAGATGGCTGAGCCTACTCTTAAACTTACTGGTGCTTTCTCAGGGGCATTAGGTGAAGCAAGAATTGAGGCTATTCAAAATAGTAAAGACTGGTTTGAGCTTCACAAACAACAACTTGATGATGCACAAGCTAAAGTAGCAGCACAAGAGCAAGAAGCTATGCTTAGAGAGTTTCCTCAATATAGTAGTATGCAAATTGACCCTGATGGAAATGTAGTGGAAACCCTTACTCCAGAAGGACAAGCTATGTTACAAGCAAGAGTAGATGCTAAGTTTGATTACAAAGGTGGGCTACAGAAACTATCAGAAGATAGGGCTAAGATGGGTAATATAGACTTTGCTCTAAATATTCCACTACTTACTGTATCAGATGCTTGGCAGTTTGGTAAGTTCTATGCAGGTGGATATAATACAGCTAAAAAGGGTAGTCAGATACTAAGGGCAGTTGCAGAGGATGGTACTGTAAGTTATAGTGCAGCTAAACCTTCTGTACTTAGAAATGCCTTGAAGATTGCAAGTAAGGGTGTTGCAGAAGGTCCTTATGAAGAAATGGGACAGGCTGTTGCAGGTAAAGTTGCAGGATATAAATATGCTTCTGAACTTAATGACTTCTATGGAGCCAAGATAGACCCAGATGCAGAAAGTGAAACTATTGACTGGTTACAAGCTACTGCAAAAGCTATACAACAAACCTATGGTACTGTTGAAGGATGGGAAGAAGGTTTTATTGGTGGTTTAACTGGTTTAGTAGGTATTCCGGGCTTTAGAAGTACAAGAAATAGTGAGGGTGGTTTCCAATCTCCAGTATATCTACAAGGAGGTATTAAGGAAGATATACAAGAGATAAGAGAAAGAAGTGAGAAAGATGATGCTATTGTAACCCAACTTAATAATAGAGTACAGTCACCTGAATTCCTTAACTACTATCAATCAGCTATCAGGCATAATGCTTATCAAAAGCAAATGGATGAAGCTGCTGATAATAATGATAACTTTGAGTTTAAGAATGCTGAACATAACCAGCTTATTAGTGATGTTATCATGTTTGATAAGGCAGGAAGAATCAATGACCTATATGATATAATTGAGGAGGCTGGAAATGTAAGACCTGAGGATGTAGAACAGATTAGACAACTTACTACTAATCAGGAAACTGGTACATCAGTATATGACAATATGACTGATGAAGAAGTAATTGAGCAGATTCAAAAGCAAACTCAGGAAACTAAGGAAGCTGTAGATAATTACAGAAAGATTAGTCAGGACTTACAAGTTAAGATTGGTGATTACTTTGATGAAGATGGTCTTGAAGAAATGACTTATTACTTCTCAAACATTGATAACCTTGAAAACAGGTTTAAGTCAGTACATGAAGATATAAAGGACAGACTTCAAGGAGTGCTTGATGCCTCTATGGATAGAGAGTTTATTAGTGACAGTGATGAGAATAAGATTAATAGATTATCAGATTTATTGAACTATTCTCCTGTAAGACTAATTAATGAACTTGCTGATTCAAAGGAAGCTCAATCTTATATCTCTTTATTAGATAAGACATTACAGACTGACCCTAATAAACAGGATATAATTGATGAGGTTAATGACCTTCATAAGATAGCTGAGAGAAGACTTGATTTCATTGACAAGTATGATACTTACCTTAGAAATCCTCAAGCTCTTGCACAAAAACAAGAGAGACAAAGAGAGAATATTATAAGAGAAAATGAAAGACAGGAAATAGCTAAGACTAAGGATGCAGCATTAGCTGCTACTAACCTTAATGAATTCAGAGAAGCATTGAATAATGAGCCTGATTCATCTAAAAGACAACAGATTCTTGATGAACTTGAGAATGAAGGTAATAAGATGGCTAAGGACTATAAGGAAGTTCAAATGTATAATAGTGAAGTAAGCAGGGCAATAGATAGGCAACCTATCTCTCCTGAGGCTAAAGCTAATGCACAAGAACTACTTAGAACTCAACATGAAAATGCTAATAATCTTGAGGAAATGGCTAATCCTAACTCAGTATTCATTAATAATCCAGAAAGTCTGTATGATGAAAATCTGCCAGATGATTTGAATATGATGAATTTTGCTGAGGCTCAGTATGGACTTCTATCTGCAATGAGTGAGGTTAATAATGACCAAAGATTCAAAGCAAGGTTCCCTTCTGAATATCTAAAGCCAGTTGAGAAAACAGATGGTACAAGAGGTACTACATCAAAAGACACAACTGGAGATAGTGGTACACCTACAGTTCCACCAGTTAATGCTGGACCAGTTGATACTTATGAACCTCCTGTAGGTAACATTACTCCTCAAATGGTAGCTGAGGAAAATAAGAAAGCCAATGAAAATGCTCCTACTCCTCAATCATTAGATAGGGATGCAAAGGGTAAGAGGCAGTATTATAGACCTACTATTCCTGAATTGCATATTAATGCAAGTAAGGATGGAGATTTCAGACCTTTCAATGTAGTAGTTGCTGAGAAAGAGAACTTGAACTTTGATGAACTTTATAACTATCTTAGAGATAATAGAGCTTTCAGTTATGTAAATGAAGGTAATCTAAAGGCAGGTGATGAACTTGGTTTTATGATTGACCCTGAGTTTAATGACCATACAATCTTTATTGTAGATAAGAGAAATAACCAAATAGTTGGTTCATTAGATGAAAGTCAGTATGTAGTAGATAGATATGAAGGGTTATCAGGTCTTATTGAAAGAGTAAAAGAAGAATTCAATCAGACTGGAAAGGATAAGAAGTTTATAGCTACTCCTACTACAAGAGTATCTCAGATAATGGTTGGTAGAATACCTTATGGTACAGAAGAAAGAAACATGGGAGAAATACCTAATGTAAGTGCAAGTTCTATCTTTGGTATTGTAAAGAATGGTATCCTATCCACTAATGGTAGAATTAGTGATGATTTAATCATCAAGCCAATGGATATGAGCCAAAAGGAAGGTAGGATGTATATCCTTATTCCTAATGCTGCTGGTAAATATAGTCCTGCTGCTGTAAGGGTTAAGCACTTCAATGAAAGTGAATATAACCCAGAAGATGTTACTGTTAACTCCACTCCTTTATACAAGAATATAAAGAAGAGTATTGATGCTTTAGCTAATGCTTTTACAGAGGAAGATGTTAATAATGCAGTAAAAGATTTGGCAAGAAGTCTATATATTGGTGATGTTCATATTGACTATATACAAGGTAAGAATGGTAATGGTATCAGGTTTACCAAGGTTCAGAGAGATGCAAATAAGAATGAAATCTATGATGAAATAGATGGTAAGAGAGTCAGAAGAGAAGATGCAAGAACTGTATTCTTAACTGAAAGATGGGACCCTAATGTTCTCTATGAATTAGGTGGAGAGGGTGTTAAAACTCAACCTGATACAAGAGATTCACAGGAAGTAGCTGGTGAAATACAAAACATTTTAATGGCATTCAATCTTCCATTACAGGTGAATTTAGGTATGCTTAATAAGGGAGGCTACAATAACATGTTACTCTCTTCTGGAGTAATGACATCCAATATAATAGATGCCAGTGTAAAAAGTAACTGGTTTACAACAGATTACTTTGATATACAAGGCAACTTACAACAAGCTCTAAACCCTGCATCAGTTAAGGCTGAGGAAGGCAGAAAGATACAAACTCCTGTAGGAGGTACAGAAGGTGCTATCTCTGGAACAAAAGTAACATTACCATATAGTGAACTTTTTGGAAGTATAGATATATATGTGGATTTGAAAACCAATACTATCAGAAATGACCAAGGTCAAGATATAACAAGAATGTATAATACTTCCATGCAGCAATTTTTCTTTGACTTGGCTTATATACAAGAAAACTATGGGGATGCTCAGAATGGTTCTATGATGATGGGGGGTATCACCCTCCTCCCTAATGGTAAGGTTCTGAACAGAAATACAGGTCAGTATGTAACTGGTGCTGCATCAGATAAATTCAAACAGAAATTAGCTGATAGAAAGAAGACTGTAGCTGACTCTAAGAAAGTTATAGACCAGATTGCAGAGAACCAAACTAAGGTTGATAAGACAAGAACTGATGGTGAGTTTTATTATATCCTTGAGGATGATGGTGAATACCATGAATATAAGAGGGTACATTCAGTATTAGGAAGTAATTGGACCCAGTCTCCTAAGCAGACTAAAGCTCTACAGGATTTAAGAGTTAATCTCTCAAAGAATGCAGATAATATAACACAGTTCAATAACTATCTTAAGAACTTAAGTAACCATTATGGTGTAGACCTTACAGCCTTTGAGGGTAAGATAGATGCAAGAAGTAGAGATACTATTGTGAATATAGTAAGAGATAAGATGTCTGGAACTAATTCACAAAGAGCATTGGATGCAGGTACTTCTGTAGATAGTGTAATCAGAAACTTCTTCACATCAAGTGAGATGCCAGTTAAACCAAGCAATATGTCTGAACAGGCATTCAATGATTTGGTTACTTCTCTTACTGAAATTAAGAGTAATATTGAAGCAAGGGGTGAAACATTCCTTACTAATAATATAGTACTTTTCAATAAGTATGAGAATGGAAACAGGGTAGCTGGTGAGGTTGATATTCTCTCTGTAGATGCTAATGGAAACTTCAAGATATATGATGTTAAGACAAGTAGATATAGCTTCTATGACTTTGTTGATAGGAATGGTAGAAAGGTTAATTATTTCAAGAATAAATCTAATACCCAAACAATGAGTCAGGAGCAGTATTATACTAAACAATTGAGTGCTTACAAGAACTTATTTGAGTCTCAATATCATACTCCTATCACTACTTTAGCTATATTACCTTTTGTACTTGAGTACAACAAGGATAATGTTAGTAGAGTAACTAAGGAGAAGGGAATTCTTCTTAACTATGATTCATCTGTGAATGTTCCTTTAGTTGGTAGTGTAGCTACTCCAGAAGTGAGTAATACTAATAGTAGCTTACCTATATTCAACAGTACATTTGAAACAAGAGAACCTATAAACAATGTTCTGCCAGACTATAGTATGTCAGATAGTAAAGTAGGTTACTTCTTGAGAGATGGAAAGTTACATACAGGTTATCTAAGTCCTATTGGAAAAGTGAATGGAGTTGAGGTATATATGACTAAGGTTCCTAATATTACTAAAGGATTTGGAGACCAACCTGCACATGTTGCATCTAATGATTTCTATGCAGTATTTCCTAATGGTAATACTATTGCTTTAGTAAAGAATGCTGTACTGTCATATAGTGAGACTGAGGCTAAGAACAATATAAAGAAGATACTGGAAGGTAATCCTCAGAGAGTTGTAGATATGTCTCAAGAAAGTACTATACTTTATACCCCTTCTGCTGAACCAGTTAAGATTGAGAAGCCTATTATTCCTGCTACTATTAATCAGGGAGAATCTAATGGTGCAGCTTCAACTGTTGCTAAAGAACAGGCTATTAACCAGACTGATGAAGAGTTTGATGTAGAGTTTGAATTAAGACAGGTTGATGATTTATCAAGACCTATATGGGATAAAGATAAGGAGTTAGCTTGGTTAAATAAGGTTCTACCTCAATTAAGTGAGAGTGAGAGGGTTGTAGTTACTAATGGTCTTATCAGAGTTGGCAATCAAGGAGCATTAGCTTGGGGACAATTCAATAATGGCATAATTACTTTATCTGACATAGCTGCTGAGGGTACTACTTACCATGAAGCTTTTCATGCTGTATTTAACCTTCTTCTTGACAATAATGAAAGACAAGCACTATTAGCTGAGGCTAAGGAAATATATGGTGAGAAGTCTGATTTAGACCTTGAAGAAGACATGGCAGAAGAATTCAGAGAGTATGTAATGAGTAGAGAAAGTAGGGGAATAGGTAGTAAGATACTTGATTTCTTTAAGGAGTTATTTGCAAAAGTAACTAATTGGAAGTACTTAAAACCTTCACTTATTAATTATTATAGAATGATTAATGAAGGAAAATATATTACTGAACCAGTATTACTAAGTACAGAAGGTAAGTTATCAGGTAAAAGACTATGGCATACATCAGATAGTGTGATATATAGATTTGAAAAAGAAATAAATGATGGGTACTTTGCAAAACATGGAGGCTCCCCAAGAGCAATATTTTTTGCTGATAGAGCACCAGAATCACAATCTTTCTTATCAAATAGAAAATACCAAAATCAGTATGATGTACAATTAGGTAACTCATACATAGTAGAAGATGTAACTAAAGGAGCATATGACCAAGATAAGAAGCATAATGATATGCAAAAACATATACAATATGCTTTAGATAATGGGTATGATTCTGTTATATTTAAGAATATGTATGATAATATGATGTATGGAGATATTTATGTGCTATTTGACCCAATGAGAATTAGGTATATAGCAGGACAAGATAAAACTAATGTTGATTATGGTCCTCATAAATTTTCTGATTTGCCTAAGGAGCAATGGAAAGCATTAGTTAAAAAAGGTTGGACTGAAGAACAATGGAATAAAATATCTCAAGAGGAAAGAGAGCAAGCTATCAGATGTTCATAACTTCAAACATGAGGTTTAAATTTTTTATTAAGGTGTAAATAAAAAGGGGAAGTATTAATTTACTTCCCCTTTGCTGTTTACAGCCTTTCCAGTCTTTCCTTCAGACATTGATTATAAGTACTCATTGCATTAGCTTGCACTTTTAATAAAGCTTTTTGAGTATCATTAATACTCTCAAACTTGTCACCCTCAATAAAACTTTTCAACTTATTTAATTTATCTTCAAGTTGAACTTGTTCTTCTACTAATCTTGTTTTAAAATCACTCATAACTTTTTTTTTTATTTAAAATTATTGTTTAAAGAATGGTATTTGGTCTTCAATATAAACACCTCTCATAATTGTATTATACATAGGAGCAAGAGGAGACTTAAGTAAGCTCTGTTGAGCTTTAGACTTATCTTTATATGGTCCAGACTTAAGTATTGCATCTTCTCCATTGAATGTTTCATAGTTCATTGGATTCATTAGGTCAATAAGATTAAGAGTCTTCTCTACTGTATTTACACCAGCAGCAGGAGACTTTAATATCCTTAAACCTTCACCAACCATTGCTGGAGTTGGAGTAAGAACACCTAATTCAGTGTATAATCTTCTCAATTGGTATTCAATCATTTTGACTAACCAAGGTCTATCCCTATCATCACTCCACTCTATTAATCCAATAGCTGCTGCTACTGCAAGGAAGTGTGCTACCTCAGTTAATGCTCTTTTGACATTTGCCTGTTCTGTAGGAGTCATTTCATTCCACTTACTTGCAATATCAAACTGAGCTTTCCTAAGGTCTTGGAATAGAGCATTCATAAACCTACCAGTAGTAAGATAATAACCTTCTGTCCATGCTTCAAGGTCATAGTTATATGTAGCTGATTTAAACCTCCTATTGAGCGAAGGTTTTATCCATTTCCTGAACATCATACCCAACCTACCAATAGCCAATCTTTGTACTGCACTTCTATCAGCTTTATTATAAATACCGTGCATTCTTTGATTAATAGCTGCACTCTTTCTACTGAATTTGATTATATCTTCTTGAGTAAAAGCTGAGCCATCAGCCTTAGTATAACCTTGTTTTAGCTGTAATTTAGCACCTAACTTCTTATTACTACTATCTAATGGTACAACCTCAAAAGCATCCCACAGACTTACTAACTTACCATTAGGAGCCTTCATTTTATAAGCATCAGCCAGAGCTAATGATGTTCTATTCTGCATCCAATGTTCACCAGCATTATTCATAAAGAATAAAGCAGATGTACCAAACATTCTACTGAACCAAGTCTTCCTGTCAAAATTGACTTCTCTTGTATCCTGTTCATATTCCTGCATTACATTGAATAGTTCATCCCATAAAGCTAACTTATTGGTCTTTATCCTATCACCTAACTGAGCTAAGAATGATGGTAATTCCTTACCATAGGTTCTATCAGCTTTTAAAGTATTCTTTTCATTAAAGAACTCTCCTGAGAAAGACTCAATTCTCATCATCACTTTACCAGTAGCTATATTGGAAACACCTGAAAGGACATTCAATGCCAAGTTATTCATAGAAGTCATTCTATTAATAAAGTTAGCTACCTTTCCCTTGTCAATATTAGTCTTACCAAATGTTCCTTCATCTGCCATGTATCTTCCATATACCTGCATTTCAAAGAAGTCATTCAGTCTTTCCATAAATCTTGACTTGTCTCCTGTCTTAGTTAATTTACTCTCAACCTTTCTACCTACTGCCTTAAATTTCTCAACCATAGGTTTACCACCTTCTGTTTGAGTGACTTGTCTTTCTCTTAGCATATCTCTACCAACTTCAAGAACATCAATGACCTTATTCATTTCATCAAAGTCATTAGCCATTGCTGCATAAGCAGTCATAGTACCTACTATATCAGTAGATAAGTCATTAGCACTTTCTCCCTTCTTGAGCTTTGTAAAGTAGATAGGTAACATTTGTACCTCTCTATCCTCAAAGTCTTTTACAGTTGCCTTGTCTCCAAAGTCTGTATCATCAGTTCTTCTAATGAAATTATCCTTGATACTTTCCCAAACTTGTTGAGCACCAGACTTAACACTTTCAGAGCTTTTAACCCTCTCAACCAAGTCTTTCCTAATCTTTACAGCACTATTCAGCTTTGTATATTTATCAGGAAGTAAGGCATCAAGTTTAGCCTTAATATCCATTACAGTAGTATAATAATCCCTCTGGGCTTTGTTTAGCCTTCTGAACTCTATACTTTCATAAATGGATTTCTTAGGTTGTCTAACTCCATCTACAGTCTCCATATTGGCATTAAACCAATTTTGTCTCTCTTCATTGTATTTATCAGCATTCTCCCCTACAGGATTTCTGCCATACTTTTCATTAAGACTTTGGAACATAGTCCTCATTCTCTCTCTGAATAGAGCATGGTTTATCTCACTGATATAATTACCACTCAGATTACCTTTACTATCTCTCTCAAACATCCACTCAGTGTCTTTTACACCAGCCTGTTCAAGTTTAATAGTGGCAGCTTGTAGTTCCTTCTGAATATCAATAGTCTTCAATCTGGCTTGCTCCTTGCTCTTTTTAACAGCTTGGTCCATAATCTTCAACATATAATCAGATGAATCAGCCATACTATCCAGCCATCTGTCAAAGAAAGAAATATCCTCATCAGCTACTTTAACTAACTCTTCTGCATTAAGAGTCTTTCCTTTGTACTTTCCAAATGGAACCACAAGGTTATCTCCTACAAAAGGCTTGATGAAATCAACAAATAAAGGCATAGAGATTGTATTGTAGTCCACTGCAAGGTCATTAAGCATTGTAGTGACATTATCTAATGCAACTCTTACTCTTTGACCATATCTATTGTCTGTGGACTTCTCTTCCTCTCTGAGAGCCTCTCTTACTGAATCAGCTATCCTCTTATAACTGTACATATAGTTCCTGATGTCCCTGAGTACTCCAGCCCTTTCATTAAGATTGGTTGCAGGAGTATTTCTCAATACCTCAAGCCTACTACTTACTTTCCTTAGTTCTTCAAGTGCATTATCAAGGAACATATAGATACCTTCAATCTCACTATTATCAGCTAATTCAAGCTCTAACCTGTCTATTAATAACCTCTGATTGGCACTAAATTGACTGTTAGGATTTCTCTTTTCATAAATCTTGAGCCTCTTCAACTCATTGTCTATAATCTTTTGTAACAAAGCCTTATCCCTATCTACCCTTTCAGTAGTGGAATAGAAAGCCTCGGAGGTACTAATGTTCTCAACATTAATAGCTTCATCCATCTGTCCAGTAAGAATATCACCAGCCAGTTTACTAAAGCTACTCTCTGCTTCAAGCATTGCCTTTTGGAACTGTGAAGCCCCTAATCCTCTAAAGAAATTTTTTACAGCATTGATAAACCTCTCCAGAAGGGATTTATAAGATGAAGAAGGGACTGGTTCAGACTGTAATAAGTGTTTAGCAAGTAATTTACCAGCAGCTTCTCTGGCTAACTTTGATTCATCACCTTTATACAGGCTATCATAAGTGTTGTAATCATCACCTAATATCTCGCCTACTAAACTATTGTTAGCCAAGTGATTAACCAGTCTATTGATAAGAGGATTATCACCCATTGCCTCAATAGCAAAATGAGCAAACTCTTCTGGTAATGCTCTTTCCCCTTTAATACCATCAGCAAGTCTAATCAATTCAATTATACCTGTTGCAGCATCTCTGGCTTGACTAAAGTCTGTTACTCCTGCCACTCCTCTTCTCTGTTCCAAGTCTGTAAGAGCACCTATCCCAATGCCATTAGCAGCTAATATCTCTCTCAATCTATTATTAAGAGTGTAATTATACTGCATATTGTTAGCTTCAAGACTATTCATCTTGTTTCTTACTCTGACAAAAGGACTGATATAAACCCTATTACTTTCATTGTCCCATACCTTCTCAACAGATGCAACATAGTCTTCTCTAAACTCTGACTGAGTGTTGAATTGAATAGCCTTTTGGACTAACATTCTATAGTTTTCATCATTGTTCAGATATAACTTAGCTCTACCTGTCTTATGGTAATGACCAATCTCTTCATTAAGGTTCTTTAGAATCTTCTGCTCATCAATAATACTTCTTAGATTAGTTTTCTTCAAGAGACTGCTTAGAGTAGGTTCACCATTTTCATCCATCTGTAACCTTGGATTCCAATTAGTAATAAAGTCACTACTCTTTGTAATGAGGTATATTCTTGTTGCCTCCTGTCTATTAGGGGCATAAGCCAGCAGGTCTTTAAATAACCTGCTGCTTACTACCTCATTTTTACTGTTCCTCACTTGAGGAATTATTGCACATTTCTTAGCCATATCTATAATTCATATAATGTATTTGCACCACAGATTTTATCATTGTTTGCATCCTCATACTCAGTATTAGGACTAATAGAATTAATATCATCTGCTTTCCCTTCATTCACTTCAAGTGGAGCACCATACACCTGACTGAAAGCCTCACTTGCAATATCTTGAGTCAGACTTGAGAAATCATAGTTAAGATATTCTGGCATGGAGTCATAATCAATATCAGCTTCCTGATAGGCTGTTATATCCTGATTTACATTAGGAGTATAATCCCTGTCATTCTTATCAATTACTGACTTCATTTCAGTAACATCCTTACCATATTCATACTCAATGAAACTGTTCTTGAATCCAAGTGGGTCTATCCTTTCATACACAGCTACATTAGGTTGTACATTATCAGCTTGTGTAAGCCTGTAATATATTGTACCTCCCTTATATCTTCTTGCTATGTAATTAAAGAAGTCATAGGTTGTTTCCTCTCCTGTTCCTTCCCTCTTCCTTATTATCTTCTTATCACCACTGTTAGATTCAGTATCAATGGTTATTTTAACCATATCCAAAGCATCACCTTGTTCATCAGTGAAAGAAGTGGAAGCCTCTGTGGGAACCTCAGGAACCAACTGTCTGTTATCCAAGTGATTGTAGATGTACTGGTCAATAAACTGACTGTAATCATCCTCACTTTCCAACAATCCTCTCAGTGTATCAATGTACTCTGGAACAGATTGTCTGATAGCAGTGGGTGCTAAATGAATGAAAGTAGAAGGTCCAAATGCAAACCCATTTCTGTAATAACTGTATCTGAATAAATTAAGAGCTAAAGCCTGAGCTTCTGGACCCATATATAACAATGATTGCCAGTCTCTCATATATCTTTCCCTAAGAGTAGGACTTAACTGACCAACATTCTTAAATACTACTGTATCTACAGGATTGTTTTGGTTAGCCCTTATTACTCTTAATCTCTTAACAAACTCAAGTTCAGCTATTTCAGGATGTTCACTCAATGTTCTGTTGAAATAATCAGGGAAATTATTGATGAAATCCCTTCTCTTATCACTGGATGTTGTAACCTTATCATCTGCTCTTAGGTTAGCTTCTTGCCCAAAGAATGATGTCTTGGACATAATATAAGCTAACAAATCATTGTAGATGTTATTGAGTGTCTTTGCATTTAACTTGCCTGTCTTAGTGTACTGTCTTAAGCCTCTCAACCCTTCCTTACCATCAATTACTTCTCTGAATGAAGAAGTGAACTGAGGGAAATATCTACTAAACATTTCTTGTGTTTGGTCAATACCAAGACTAAAGAATGCTTGTAAATAGGGTAATGGGGAACTTAATAACCTCTCTCTTATCTGGTCAATATCCATACCTTTCATACTGAAAGGCATAATAACATCTGCACCAGTTAAAGGGGAGTTTTCATTTAAAACCACATTAGTCAGGAAGTCATCAACTTTCTGTATCTTAATCTGTGTATCTGCAATAGTAGGACCTGCTGCACCACCTTGAGTATCTGCTCTTGTAGCTTGAACCAACTGTCCTAAAGCATCTGCTGTGCTCATTATTCTCTTAAATAAATAACCAGCAGCCACCTGCTTCTTATAGAACTCAACCTTTCTGTAGTCAGATGTCTGTGTCCTATCACTCAATTCCTCTACTTCCTTCTGGAGAATGATATTGTCTGCCAATTCATCTGCCATGAACTTATTAGATTTATAATTGTCATAGGTTACATCTTCCATCATTGCAGCCCTTTTCTTATAGTTCTCAATGACTTCATCAATGATTGTGTCCTTTCCTTTGCCTTCCCTACTCTCTCTAAAATAGGTATTGGTAATATCCATTACAATTGGTTGTGACATAATCAAACCAATCTCAACAGGATTATAGCCAAGCCTACTTAAAAGCATTGAGGCATCAGCAGTGAATGTATTCTGATTCAATGAAGCAAGCACAGGGTCTTTTACATTATCCACAGATGCAGCAAGGAAACCTGCATTATTCCTTGAGATATACTCCTTATTGTCATTCATCAGACCATGAAGAGAAGTCAGTCTCTTACCATTAAGTAAGAAAGAGCCATTCTCAGTATCAAGACCTAATTCAGTATGTTGCATCAAAGCATGGTTTGCATTATGGTTGGCATAAATACCAATCAATGCTGCACCAGTCATATTCTGCTGATGAAGTTGAACTTGAGTTCTTGGGTTAAGAGGGTCAAGTTTTTTCTTGAACTTCTCTGCCAATTTGTCAAGTTTCTTTAAATCCATACTCTGTAACTTGGAAAGAGTACTTTGATTTTCAGGAATATTCAGTTCCTTTCTTAGTTCAGACTCTCTACTGGATTGTAGAATGTTAATTATTCTTGCAGACTTCTTCTGATAATCAAAACCACCTGGGTTAAGCATCTTTGAAGCAGTGTCAGCATTAGTCAGAACACCCCACATCATATCAATCAGTAGATTGTTTCTGGCTTCAAGACTATTCTCTTGTGGAGACTTGCTAAAGTCATATTCAATCTTCTCAATCTTGTCCTCAGAAGATACTCTATACTTCTCTCTATTAGCTTTATATGTCTTCCAGAGATTGTATTCCTGACTATCCTTAGGAGCTTTCCTACCATCATCTATGGCTCTGTTTACACTCTGTCTATACTCCTTCAACATTTCAGGAGATACAGCTTTTCCTTGTGTCAATTGAGCAACCAAATCATCAACAAACTGTCTTCTATTATACTTAGGAGTTATCTTGAACTCAGGCAGCATAATATACAATTTATCCACATCAAAGTCAGAACCACTCAAAGTAGTAATCTCTGCTGGGAGCATAATTGAGGAACCATTTTGCTGAGGTAAGAAACCTTTAATATAAAGAGGAGCCATTGAGTATTTGTCCTCAGTTGGAACTCTATAACCAATCAACTTTCTCAAGCTGTCTGGTAACTTATTTATATCCAGTTCATGAGAACCTGCCTTCATAAGAGGTTCATAGAACTTCCTACTATATGCTGGCATATAAACTTCGAGATATTTGATTCTCTTGTTCTCTCCTTCACCTTCAAAAACAATCTTTAATTCATCAGTAAGACCATAGTCAGACACCTGAATAAGTGCTCCTCCTCTAATCTTCTGCTTAGTAATCCTACTCTTGATAATACTATTCAGCAATGTCTGTACTCTTTGGGATTGTACAGGGTCAAATAATGGAATATTGAATTGTCCTTTCTCATTGAGAGTACAAGCTCTAATCATATCAATTCCATATCTTTGATTACCTCTTAATTCCTCAAGAAGTATCTTCTCAACCTGTTTGGGGTCTTTAAAGATTTCATTTACATCAGCAAAAGCCTGAATGATATTCTCAGTGTTAATAGCATTATACATATCTAACCATTCCTGCTTAGACATTTCCCTACCATTTACATCAATCTTAACATCTGGACTAATATCTGCTGTAATCAGCTTTCTAATCTGAGTACCAACTAACTGAACTGCATCAATAGCATGTTCTGGAGTTGCAGTCTGAATACCATAATCCTCATAGCTTACTTTATGAACTACATTAGGATTCTCAACACCATTCTGAGTAGTGGCATTCTTAAGTACAGACTTGACATCTTCCTTAGTATTGACATTATTCAGGTCAATTACACCTTGTTTCCCAACCTTAGTAGTTGATTCAAATTGAACTACATCAATTCCATTCTCTTCCATGAACTCATTGATAGCCACAAGTTTACCTGATTTACCAAGTGGACCTGAAACTAACTGGTGCATAGCCATAAGAAGGAACTCTGAGTTCTTATGTTGAACTGGTGTCTTAATGCCTGTATGACCTTGAACTCCACTCATATTATTCACCTGAGTGTACACATAAGGTTTCTTAGTCTGCCAGATAATATTGAAATCAGCCATATCCCACTTGCCATTTTGGAAGTTATCAAAGGCTCTCTGCATATCATCTGTCCACTGACCAGACATATCAAGTATAGCTCTGTAAGAACTTAATGACCTGTAAGCCTGAGCATCTGCCACATTTACCTCTCTGAACTTATTCAAGATTAAATCTCTGTCTCTCTTTGACATCTCACCTTTCTTGACTCTTTCATCAAGTACAGTTGCAATATCATCAAGTGCAGAGGATACAATCTCATCATCCTTTAGATAAATAGTCCTCTCTTCCTTTCTACCATACTTAGAGTTGGTATTAAGTCTGAGAGCAGGAGCATGAACCTCCTTATATCTCTTTTGGAAGTCCTCTATATTCTTATAGAAAGCAAGGTCAGTTGTAGTGAGTTCAATGATTTGTGATGTAGCAAACTTACTATTCCAGAAATACTCTCTCAACTTAGCTTTGGCATTATTTCTAATAACCAAATTTCTATTGATACTATCCATTTCCTTAGCAGTAATCTCACCTCTCACCATCTTCTCTCTCAACAAGTCCTTAATACTTTCAAAAAGAGTAGTTGCTCTTCTATCATCTACTGGATTATTGTTGTTGTAATCCCTTAAAAGAATATCCATCTCTGTAGTCCACATTCCTTCAAGAGCCTTCTTTGCATTGTTCAAAGAAGTTGCTGTATTCCTGTTATAAGAACTTTGACCAGCATTTACACCAATTACTCCAAGATATTTGTACTTACCATTAGGCAGTTCTTCAAGTAAACCAGCTTTAGCCCATTCTCTGTAAGTCTGTTCAAACTCATTATCAAGAGCTTCTCTTACTGACTCTCTGATGAACTCTCTTAACTCAGCACCAGTTCCTTCATTCTGGATTCTCTGGAACCTATCAAGGAAAGTCTCACCATTGTCATATCTTACATCATTCAGAGCTGTAAGGAACTTAAACTCAGAACCTCCTTTACTTTTAACTTTCCCTTCCTCATCTCTGATTATATCATAGTTTGCAATAGGAGCAATGTTAGGATTACCCTTTTGATATTCAACATCCCTTTGGTTTACAAGAGCTATTCTATCTACTTCTTGATTAACCAAATCAACCATCCTATCAAGGATAATATCATCATACTTCATATACTCACCATCTTCTCCAATGATGCTATGATTGTCATACTTCCTGAATCTAATGAACTCAGCAGAAGGACTATCTGAAAGAATTGGCACATGGTAATTAGCCCATTGAATATCAGATTTACTGTTATCTGGGTCTCCAAAGTATTCTGTCAGTAATACTAAGGTATAATCCAAATCATCCCAGTTCTGATATGCAACCTTATCTGAGTTAAGTAGAACCTTATGGCTCAATCCTCTTCTCATTTCAGGGTTATTTACCAGTTGCTCAATCCAGTCATTTCTCCATCTACCATCCTTATAGAACCATTCATATTGTCCGAATTCATTTTCAACAAACTCTTTGAACCTTGCTTCATTACCCATAACATTCTTAAGCTGTTTAATCAACTTGCCAAGATAGTTAGGAGTAACATGGCTATAGTATGACTTATCATTTTCCCTCACACTACTTTCAATGGCATCTTCTGTTACTTCTGCAAGCATCATAGCTATGCTATTGTAAGCAGAACCAAATGTATTTATCAAATCCCCTCTCTTTTCAGTTCCATCTTCAAGAGTCTCAGATTTAACCTCACCTTTCTTTACACCACTGAATATGATATTTAATTGAGGAAGAAGCAACATAATTGGGTCTGTTGCAGTACCACCTTCATATTGCTTTATATTGGTCAGAGCATCCAATAATACACCTTGATTAGCATTGATACCAATCATATTAAGGAGCTTATTCAATGTCTTCCAAACCTTTTCATCCTGTAGGAGTTCCAACCTTTGTTCTGTACTAAGATTGGTAAATCTGTTATTAAGAGCTTCAGTCCATTTAAGACCATTCTCTGCATTCTCAAGATTCAAGTCTCCATTCTTGTCATAGATACTATCATCATCAAGCAGATTACCATTCTCATAGTTATCCCTCCATTCATCAAGTAGATAATAGACACCCTCAGGCTTATTGATAGCAATAGTTTCCATCTTGAAAGTACCATCAGCCTGTAGCTTCTTCTTCTGAATCCAGTAAGGCATAAAGTCCTTTCTGAAATCCTGATAGAACTGACTGAATAGTTTGGGTTCAGCCTGTAGCTTCTTGACTATTTGCTTAGTCCAAGGCTTGGTATTACCCAGAGTCTCCAGAAGTGGTAACATATCATCAGATGTAATCATATCTCTGAGCTTATCTATAAGGGTTGCATGAACATAGTCTGCATCAAGAAATCTAAGATTTCCTAAATCATCCTTATCATACTTTCCTCTGTAGTCAAGTTGGGGTATCTCTCTGATTACCTTTCTAACTTCCTGACTTAAAGACTCATGAGAGCTTACTTCCCTATAATTAGTCATCCATCCATCCTTGAAAGCCTCATCCTTTCCAAAATCATCAGCTTGTGTATCTACTGCACTATCTCCCTCTGGGGTATCATTATTAAGGTTGGCATCTTTAGGGGCAATATAATTAGGGTCAATCCTAATCCCCTCTGTAGCTATTAGTATAGTACTTGCTTCCTCAGCCAAAGGTTTGAAGTTATCTACTACTTTCTGATAAGCATTAGTCTTATATAATGCTTTCTTCTTTGCAGCTTCATACTTCTGTTCATCACTATATCTTTCAGAACCTTTCATACTATTGATTATATTCAGTTCTGATTGTATCCTATTCTCCTCAGAGTCAAGTATATAGTTATTGAAATAATCCCTTACTCTACTAAATAAGCCAGCAGGTGTATATAACTTGATTATCTTGAACCTATCAAGAGTTGCTAACTCTTCTTTCAGTTCATTGACAGCAAGTACATCACCTTCTTTTTCAGCATCAGCAATTCTCTTATTAAGAGTATCATTGTGTTCTTGCAGTGCTGTATCTATTTCATTGCTAAAGAATCTTGCAATCAGACTTGCCCTGTCTCTTCTTGTTCTTGGGTCAAAGTCCAAATCTACTTTAGCTTGTTCTTCCACAGTGGAAATTCTTGGAGCTTCAAATGAAGATGAAAGTGCTTTATCAAGCATCTCTATAGGATTAAAACCTTTATTGAATTTACCTGTAGAAACCCATTCACTACTAAAATATACATTAGATGGTATTTCACCTGCATTAAGAAACATGTCAATCATTTCATTACCTGAATAACCATTCAAAGAAATCTTATCACCTATATTTCTATAAGCAACCATAAATTTCTTATTAGGATTATTTAAAGCAACTTGATACATCTTCCTAATATTCTCTGTAATTTGAGAAGGAGATATACTTTTGAGACCTCTATTTTCTTGCACCCTGAGGTCTTTAGTAGGTAAAGCATAGGCACTTCCTTGTAATCCTTCTCCCTGACCATAAATTGCACCAAATTTATCTCTTGCAACTTTGGCAGCTCCAGCACCATGTCTTCCTTCTGGATTACTACCAAACACAAAGATAACATCCTTTGATGGTGTAATATCCCCAGAATAACTTTGTACAGAAGGCTGTGGAGGGTTTTTCCTTAGTTCTGCCCTAAAGTTATTTAGTTCAGAAGCAGTAGGATAAGTGTCCCAGTCCTTATTATTCTTGTCTTGCCATAGCTCAACAAGTCCCTTGACTGATTCTATAGTTTCACCCTGTAATTTAGCAGCCAATTCTTCTATTGTAGAATTAGTTGTGATACATCTTTTACTCATCTTGTTATAGATTTATAATTAAATTTATGTGCAAATATAAAGGTTGTTTTCTTAATATGCAAGTTATTAAGGGTTTTCTTTTTGAGAGGTAAACCAAACTCTTTAAAAATAAGAAAGGGGAGACTTAGCTCCCCTAACTATTATTCAACTACATACTTAACACCATTGAAGATAAGTTGTTTGATTGTATTTATATTTACTAATCTGACTCCATCTTCTTTGGAATTTCTTTCAATATCCATATCAAGACATTTATACTTACCATCCCTTGATACAAACTGCATCTTGTAGCCTCTCAGTACCCTATCTTCTCCTTCAATAAAGTCCTTAATAGGATTATTCTGAATGTGTTCCAGAGCTTCTTTATAAGCTACAGCCATTGACTTCTTAGCTTTCTTAGCCTTGTCAATCAAAGCTACAGCCTCTTGTCTTTGTGCTTCCCTCTCAGCTTCATATTGCTTCTTGGTCTTAGCTTTATCCTGCTTTTGGAACACAACAGTGAATACCTCAGAAGATTTAATACCCTCAAAGATTGTCCTTATACCCGGAGTACCATCTTTCTTATCTTCCTTAGTCACTTTTACTTCTTTGTCATACTGGTCAGAAGTATTAAGTAGGTCTTGAACATAACCATAACCTAATGTTACTGACTTTCCACTCTCTGTATGCTTGAATTTGATTGTATCTTTACCAATCTCTTCAACAATGTAATGTGACTCTTCTGAGAATACATCACCTACTGCTATTTCTTTAATATTGATTTTCATTGTTCTTGATTTTAATCTGTTACTTCTTTTGAATAAGCATTATATACTGCTGTCATTTCCATATCTCCCATAGCTGCAAATGAATCCATAGTAGCTTCATATAGAGCCTTAGTCCTTTCTCCACCTCTACTTAATGCAGCAGCTTCAATCACTTGAGAAGTTTTACCACTATTCTTGAAGGGAACACTTACACCATTTGTCATAGCAGAAAGCTCTTTATACCATTCAATGTACATAGGGTCAATAGTCATAGTATCAAATTTGATACCTAATTCACTTGCCTTCTTAGCCTCTTCTCTCCAATCAATCTGGGCATTACTTACAATACCCTTGTAGCTGTAACCTACTCCATGAGGTACTGCATCAGCAATTAATAATACTGCCTTAGTAGAACCTTCTCTCCATTCAGTTTCCTCAGTGATTTTCTTAATGACCAGTTCATAGAACTCATCACCATCCCCACCATAGGTATCCTGAGCTTCATTGATAAACTGAATGATTTTGTTTTCATCATTAGTAAGGTCTAATACTTGATAAGCCTTACCAAAGTTATCCTTGCTCTTCATATCACAGTAGTCACCAAATGCTACTATACCAATCCTTAAATCAGGATTAGAACTAAATAGTTTGGGAACCAACTCCTTCACATGGGTCTTTACTGCATTAATATAAGCTGACATAGAGCCAGTTGTATCAAATGCAATTACCATGTCAAGCATACCATCAGTAGTAGATGGCTCTACTACTTTAGGTAGCTCTTTTGTCTTAATTAAATTTGTTCTCATTAAATGAACTTTTCAAGATTTGACATAAACTCCTGAGCTTCTTTCTGAGTTTCAGAGATGAAACCTATTTCATCCTCAAGGAGTTTTACCTTTTGTTTCTTACTGTCAATGTCTGCCTGCATTTCTGCATTCAATTTTGAAGCATCTTCATGTGCTTTCTTAAACATTGATTTTACTCCAGTCAGCCTTTCCTTAAATGAAGGCTTCGCAATAACTGCTTGTTTCTTACTTCCAAATGCCATTGTTTTTTTTTTTAGTTATTAATCAGGATTGGCTTCATCATATAAATCCACCAAATAATTTCTTCTCAAAAACTCCATGTGTAATGGATGTGCCAGTTCTCTTGCTTGAGGATGAGCACTGCCTGCATCTCTTGCTTTTATTGCCACTCCCATTTGAACCCTCCAGCAGTTTTTCTATTGGGTTTATGGTTACAACAATCTCCTATATGAGAGCCATTTATACCAGTACACCTTGATGCTTCTCTTACCCCAAAGTAAGTTGCTATAAGAATACCTTCTAAATTAAATTGGCAAACAGGCTTACTTGTTTTAGCCTTTTGCTCATCTGTTCTTTTCTTTCCAATATTCTTTGCAACTCTCTTAGCCACAGTTTCAGAACTTTGCTTTTTACCCTTGTGGCTCTCTCTGAGCTTTTCTCTTTGTTCCTCAGAGAATTGAAATCCACATATACCTTCTCCACCATCAGTAATATTATAAGATAGACTTTGAGATTTATACTCTGCTATGTACTTTTGTTCCAGTTTACAAGCTTCTTCTTTAGACAGCTTTTCATGTAGCAACTCATGCTTTATATTATCCCAACCATACTTTAATATAGCTTGAGCAAAATAAGGATGCTTGAGTTTACCATTCTTATGAATCTCCAAGTACTTACAACCATCATTGCCCCATCTGCATTCTGGAGCTTGGCTGGTTATTCCTACATAACATTTACCACTTGGAGAAGTATGTTTATACACTATAAAATTACCCATAATTCAATATTTTCAGCAAAGATACTAAAAATATTTGAATTATGGGTACACTTTAATAAAGTATTTACACCTAAAGAAGTGTTTCCATTATACCTCTTTTGACAAACTCATCCATAAGTGGGTCTGCAAGTTCTTGAGCCTGTGGGTGAGGTTTCCCAGTTTTAGCAATCCTACTTCTGAGTCTAAAGAATCTCTTCCAATCACTTACAAAACCAGTTACTACCAGTTCTGTTTTCAAGCTATTAGGTAATACAGCTCTTGCTTGTTGTGGTTTCCAGCCATTATTGATAAGATTGAAGTATTGTACCTCAGAAGAAGCAAGACTAAATAAGAAGTACAACTCATTCAAGTCCTCTTGTGTATAAGTAGGGTTACTTAAACTACCCATTTGAATAAGAAGTTCTTGAGAGTTTTGTTCTCCTAACTGTCTTTCATCTACCCAAGGAGGTAGGATAAAAGTAAGTTCATTACCAAACTTATCCTTACTATAGTTACAATATCTGGTACTTTCTTGAGCAAAACTAAATACTCTATGCCTTACAAACTCATGACTTACTCCCCTATCACATATGAACTTAGCTGTAATACGCTTTTCATGATGTTCTGTGGGTTCACATTGCCACTCTAAGTCTTCTTCCCAACCATTCTCTACTATTACTCTTAAATTAGTAGTTATATAATGGTGAGTTAGCTTAAAAGGTCTTACTTTTGGGTATTTTTTCCTTAGTTCTTCATCAGCTGCTACACTATTAACTTTAGAATATTTATTTTTTCTATATCTGTCTACTAGACCATTATTAGGATTATTAAATTTTCCAAACTCGTCTTCTAAGGTTTCAGTATAAGTTTGTTCAGGAACATTAAGATAAATAGTACCATGCTCTAACATAGCTCCATGACCTGACTTTACCATTCTTTCAACAAATGGTTTAGCAGAATCTTCTGTTATCTTATCTTCTGATTTGTAACAGACTCTACCCACTTTCTCAATCTGTTTATAAACTCCTTCAAGACCTTCTTGTTGGTCCCAAATAGAAAAACTTGGTTTAATTAATCTCATATTTTAATCATCTATTACTACAACTTCATCAATATCAAACTCTTTAGGAAACTCAGCATCTTCTACCTTTTTATGAAAGGCTTCCTTAATCTGTTCCTCCTCTGCATCTGGAGGTAATTCAACCTCATCATAATATGATATGGTTACACTCACAAACCTCTTATGTTTTACATCAAGAGGTGCATTCCAAGGTGCTCTGGGGTCTTCATTAGCCCCTAATGGTACATTATTCATCCTCTTTTCCTTTTTAAGTTTCTTAATATTTATCTCTAAATTATTCTCTTGGATTAATCTGCGAGCAATTACACTTTCAAGTTTCTTTGGAATGCTAATATGTCTGCCTTTTTCATTAAGGTAGATAGCATGGTCTCCACTATGTCTATCATAGTAAAAACCATTAGCCACTACCACCCTAACAAACTCTCTATGTGTAAATTGCTTCATCACCAAAGTTCTTTAATTCTCCTAAAGTCCTCACCTTGAGGTACTGGACAATTCTCCAGCCACTTCATTTCCTTGACATTCCATAGTGACAAATCAATATGCTCAGGAAGGAGAAGTTTCATATCAGCAAAGAGATTAAGTCTAAGAGATTTCCCTTTAATGAAATCAGATTTAGTTTCCTTAACCTCTTGCATCATATTGTTCAGTTCCACAAACTTATCAATATCACTCTGACTGTGAGGAGTCAAGACTATACCATCTGCATAAGCTAATATAGTCCTTACTCTATCCCAAGCAGCTATTGAAGTGTACACATATACCTTTGGAATATCTGTATAAACCTCACTAATAACTCGAATAGACCTTATTAATTCAGCTACTTTATTAGTGTGAATCAAAGGTTCTCCTCCAGTAATCATTATCTCCTCATAGTTCCATCTATCCACTACTGGTAAAGATGAAAAATCCCATGAGTTATTACAACACATGGGACACTTGTTAGGACATTTAGTTGTTACTAATAACCTAAGTTTCTTATTCATGATACTACATCTTTATAAGTTACCACTTGTTCAGCCATAAGACCATTGCAAGGAGGTACAATTACTTGTTCAATCCTTGTTACTTTATATAGATATGAACTCCCATTATATATACCATTACTCTTCAAGAGTATTTCTGCCTGTTGAGGATTAATAGCCTTACACATTGCACATCCTTTACCTATACCAGTAACTTCATATTCCATAACCCAGAGTTGCATTGCCCCCTCAGGAGCACATCCTACATCTACCCTATCTCTATTAGGGACTATATTGTCTGGGGCACAATAAATTCCTTTTACTGCCATAATCTCAAACTATTTCCCAATCTTCTGCAAAACAATCAGATGAAGAAGGAACCCAAGAATCTGCCCTTCCATCAAGATTAATTATCAGCATTTGATTAGTGTAATTAATAAAATTAGCTTCTCTATTCATAAGGATATCTTTAGCCCTTTGGGGTAAACTTTGCATATTAGGTATAATATCCTTACCTATCTGAGCAGGAACTTGTTTAATAACAAATAATCCTTTTCCATTCCACCCTTCTCTCTGAACTGCCTCACCATTTTTTAAGGCTTCTAATGCTTCTCCAAAATTCATAATTCTTTCATTTATTATATCTATACATACTTTTTACTTTATCCACTCTACCCATACTTCCATCATAGATAACATAAGTCTCACAGAGTGAAGCATCAGGTCTAATCTTTCTCAAAGCAACTGAAATACCAGCTTTTGTTCTTCCTAAATAATAGGAATCATCAATGAATATCCAGTTCTTACAAAGCAACTTATCCTTGAATATAAGTGCTTCATTACCCAATCTGATACCACCATTAGTGACAATTACTTCTCTGAAAGTTTCAGTCAATCTGTCACCATACATTGTCATAATGGCATTACCAAATCCTCCACTCACAATTAAGCCTGTATCAGGCAATTCCAAGTTTCTTCCAGCATCATTCATAAAGAATGAGAGGAAGTCTTCAAGTATGCTTCTATCCCCTTTAATCATAAAGTCAAGAGCATTGAAGAACTCCTCTCCTTCCTTGTGTTGTTTTAGAATGACACCTATCTTTTCATTCAATGTCATAATATACCCTTTGCATGAAGATAATATCTAACTATATCCCAATCCACATAAGGTCTATCAGAAATATAACTATGTTTCAAGGGAACTCCTAAAGCTGCATCATCAATATAGATGTGTGCATAAGGTTTAGGTGATGAAGTCCAATCCTTTTGAGTTGGATTTTCATTTACACCAAACAAAGGAATATCATGCTTCTTAAACCAGTCTATTGCATCCTGCAACCCATCACTGGGTAATTTAGCTGGCTTAGTCTTGCCATAGCCAAACTCCTCTGTTTCTTCTGCTCCATCTAACTGATGGCTTCTCATAGTGAACAGTATAATCTTATGACCTTTATCAGTTAATTCTTTTAAGACTTCTGCTGCTCCTATCTCTGCTCCTACTCTTGGGAACTCATGTGTAACACAAGTTCCATCAAAGTCCACTGCTATAATCATCCTTCAATTATTGTTTTATACCTTTCATAAGTCTTTCTTATTACTTCTTCACCAATAGGATTCTCTCTCTTAGAGTCCCTCTCAATACACACCTCAAGAGGTATAAAGAAATCTTTATACTCTATTGAGTAACAATTCATATAACCAAGGGTACTATCAACTAAGTTTTCATAGTATTCTATCTCTTTTGGATTGAAATTCATGTTATCAACAACAATATCATATCCAAATTCCATAGCACTTACTATGAAGTCTTTCTTTATATCAGATACAAGATGTTCTCTACTTGGAACCCAGTATTTACCAAGCATGTTTCTGATGTCATCATTATTGAACCTTACTCTATGCTCTGGGTCTTCAAGTACCCACTGTTTAGCCCATGTAGTTTTACCTGAGCCTTGTATCCCTCTACACAAAATTATCTTACTCATAACCTGCATCTATTTGTCTGATTCTCTCTTTAGCTATGTGAATTATCTTCTCATAGTCAAGTTTTCTACTATCAGTTTCCTTAGTTCTAAGTATCCTTTTAACAATATCTGCATCCCAAGGATTTAGATTATATTCTAACCATATATCCCAAGGTTGAATTTTATGTTTAGCATAATCAGATTGTCCTACATTATAGCTTCTAACATCTTCTTGAGTCTGAGACACTTGAAGAGTATTGGGTAATGAGAAGCTCTTAAAGAACTTAGTATAACTCCATTCATGTTCTTCTTTAGTATCATCTACTAAATAAATACTGGTATTTTTTATTTCAGCTACAGTATAACACTTGCCTACATCAAAGTATAAACTCTCTTCTCCTTCATATATGACCTTATCACCTACTTTTAACATTCCCATTATTACTTTCCTCCCAATCTTCTAATGTTACAAACTTGTCAAGGAACTGTCTCTTTTCCCTGACATAATAATGACCATTCTTGAGACTCATATAGAGAACTGCATCTATCCATTCCCCACTATCCATGTCTTTCATCTTTACTATACCTTTAGCATAATATTGATTCTTGGTCTTAGGATAGACATAGATTCTCTTCTTTTGCTCACAACTTAACAAGTGGATAGTGTAAATAAGCCCACATAGGGCTATTACAACTACCACTGTTACTACCAATACTTTCCAAATCTCCATAATTTCCTAATGTATCCAGAAATCTGCTTTATCACCCTCAGCAGGAAGTTCTACTTTCCTACAGAAGAATGCTCCAGCCTTTTTCATACAATTTTTCAAAACCTCTGTCATTTCATCAGCTATCTCTTCTGGAACCTCTATATTCCATTCATCATGTGCTGGAATACATAACTTTACCTTGAATAACAAATCATGCTCTACAAGATATTCCCATAAGAAGATAGATGCAGTCTTGAACATAGTAGCACCACATCCTTGACAAGGATAATTGATTGCTTGTTTTTCAGATGCAGACTTCCTCTTGAAGAAGTGTCTTACAGGATGTACATACACATCAGCTATATTTACATAAGCCTCTCTGATAGTATCTTTTCCTGCTTTCTTGGTTGTATAATGATATACTCCCACCATAGAATTAAAGTTGTCTCCTCTGGCAAATCTTTGATATAACTCATTCTTCACTTGTTTAGGAAGCAACTTATTCTCTTTACCTTTATAAAGTTTATAGGTAGCCCAATACTCTTGATTGAACCTTGCTTTTATACCCATTAATATGTCATAATCATAGATATAAGCCTTTCTTCCACTTGAAAAGTCAGTAATGATATATCCATGCTCCATGACAAACTTTCTCTGTCTGTCTTGATACACTTTCATACCTTTAAAACCTTTCATGTAGTTATTATAAATCTTGTTGGCTTCTACAAGAGGAATACCCTTATTACCATGAATAGTGTTAGCATCACCACCATAATTAATGGCAAATTCAACACCCTTAGCTTCACTTCTCCAATGTTTGAACTTATACTTTACTTCTTCTATAGGACAATTTCCTATTATCTCAGGATAAGACATCTTGGCTACCAGAGAATGAATATCACCACAACCATTATTGAACAAATCAATCATAGCTGGGTCATTGGTTACATCTGCAATGATTCTTGATTCTTGCCCACTATAGTCACAAGAAATCCATTTCATTCCTTTTCCTGCAACAAAGCAAGCTCTTGTCTCACTGTCAGATGGAAAGTTCTGAAAGTTAAGATACTCAATATTGTTTGATTTATCCTTACCTCCTGAACTTAATCTTCCTGTATCTGTTCCCAACTGATTAAAGTTAGTATGTAACCTTCCACTCTTTTCATTTATCTGGTTAATTACATTCTGACCATAAGTAGAAGTAACCTTCTTTGCTGCCTTATATTGTAGATACAAATATGCAATGGTAGATTTATCTTGTTGAGGTTCAATTACTTTTGCCTCAATACTATCCTTCCATTCACCAGTATCCTTATCTTTAGCTAACAAATCAAAACCTAATGATTTGAATAATGGAATTACCTGTTTAGGACTATCCCAATTAATCAAACATTGAATCTTGTTTTGAAAGCCAAGAAATAGGTCTCCTTGAAGGTCTTCCTTTATGTACTTGGTACTTAACCTTGCATCAATAGGAATTTTCCATGCTTCACAATAACCCCTCTTTTGCCCTTTAATGTCTGCTTCTGGGCATCTCTCACCCTTCATCTTTTTCCTTGCTTTCTCAAGGTCATCAGGGTCATCCCATCCTTCTATCTGCAAGTAATGATAAGCATAATTCTCTCCTTTAGCTGAGTTAATAACCCAATTACTAAGTGCATCCTCAAATACTTTGACAGTGAAATTATCAAGAAGCATTTTTCTTTCCCACTTACTTCTGTCTAATAACACACCACAATATTCAGTATATGCAACCCAAGGAACAGACTTATTCTCATACACAAGAGCTGTAACTAATCCTCTCTTCTGGAGTTCTTTTTCCTGTGCATCCATTATCTTCTCCAGATATTTCACATCATTTGCACCATACTCAATAACATCTTCTGAAAGACCAGCCCACATCACTTTACCCCGAACAGTTTTATCCAGCTCAACACCAAGATAATTTTGACCTGCTGCTTTTAAAGCCATAGAATGAATACCAGCAGGAAAGCCCGTATACATAAGTTTCTCTGCCAAGAAACCATCATAAACCTGTTTTACAACTACTCTTTGATGGAATAAAAACTTCAAGTCAAACTTGATATTCCAACCAATAAATAGTCTATCAGATTTAAGATAGTCTTTAAAGAAACTTAGGCTTACAGTAGTTATATCAATTACTACTTGAAACTCATAACACCCCAACTGGAGCATTATGAGTTCTTTTGTATAAGGGTCAAACCCTCTGGTTTCAGTATCTAAGCCAACCTTTCTCAAAGGCTTGAGCATGTGTAATGCAGCTTGTGGAGATATTATCTCATACTTGTCAGATTCAGGTAGTATTTGTTGAGTTACTACATAAATCATATATTCACTATTGCATCAATTAACTCTTGCTCTTCTTCTGGTGTGACTTCAAAGGTAATAGCATAACCCTGTCCCATTACATGGTCTATAGATTTAACTACTGCCTCAGCTTCTTCAAGATATTCTCCCTCAACTATCATTGGACCACCTGATGGGTCTATGAACTTTTTCTTCTTATCTGTCAAACCACTCCTCATAGTATATGTGGAAGTCTTTAACATATAAGTGTGTGACTCACTGCCATCTGGCTTAACTAATCTCCTAAGATAGTTGTGTTCCTCTCCTCTTGATTTTAACTCTATTAAGTCTTTCATACCATTGAATATGCTACTAATTCATCAAAATTCAGTACATACCTATACTTCTGAAAGAAAGTATTTCCAATAATACCATGTAAGTTAATACCAAACTCTTGCTTGATATTACCAAATGCTTGACTCAAGTCTACTACTTGGAAATCATCCTCATAGCTTTGACTTCTATAGCCCACATCCATTCTTACATATTTGGATTCTTGAATAGTACCTTCTATTCCAAAATGACCTCCACTCTCTCCAGTCTCTACATAAGATAACCCTTCCAGAGCAGCCTCATTAATTGAAGAATAAGATGCACCAGTATCAAGAAGGAAGTTTAATTTCTTACCATTGTTCATAAATGTGACAATTGGCAGTTCAACCAAATCCATAGACTCTCTAAATGAAATTCTGCCCACTTTAGGGTCTATCTTCCTTCTATTCATTATTAGATTAACAACTCCAGCAATAATGGCTAAAAGCCAGTACCACTATCATTGCTACAATTTTCCATACAAACTCCATGTTTCATGTTTTTTTAGTGATTACTTTCCTGTCTGCCCAATACCACCTCTACTATTTGCTCCAAGAGTCTCTACAGGCTCCAGAAGTAGAGTTGATGATAATAGCCATTTTAATTTCTGCCATACAGTAGCAAATTGAGAAGGCACAACTTCAAATTGACATACCCTTGTTCCTTTAGGAATGGTAATAGCTTTAAATGCAAGTAATTCTACTCTCCATTCATCTTCATCACCACTATAGGTATTATCCATAATAGCTGCACTGTTTGCAATTTGCACACTCCATTTAGGTGGAGTGCTACTTCTACTCCAAACAGTAGCTCTCATTCCTTTAGGGAGTTCCATTGCTACTCCCAACTTGAATATACCTAACTCTCCTTTCTTTAAGACTACATCTTCTGCCAAGAATAAATCATAGCAGTCTGACATACCCTCTCCACTCCTTACAGGAAAACAACCTTTTGTTATTTCTTTTACTTTTATTTTCATAATGATTTTAATAATTCTTCTTTAGTTATAAATACATCATCCTCTTTAAATCTTTCCAGACCATTACCAGTTGATATATTAGCAGAATAAGAAATATGTTCCCCCGTATATTTATCCAAAGAATAATGAACCCCCATAATTATTATGGGAACTACCTTGTTATTATACATAACAAAGGCAGAATCTCCCATACTAAACTTAGTTTTAATCTTCATATCATAAGCACTTTGAATACCCACAATCTTTACAGTGAATACAACCACCTTCTCTTACCAAAGTACCACCACAGTCAGGACATACCTCACCCTTGATTTCCTCATTAGGGATATACTTACTAAGTACTCTACACATAGCTGAACTGAATGAAGTGATATTATCATTAACCTTCTTTGCAGTCTTGACAATATACTTAATATCCACTCCATGTCTTAATAACATAGATGAATACAAAGTAGCTGCATTCTCCTCAACATTTTCATTAGCTAACTCAAGATTGTCTATATGAAAGACATCTGATGTAAAGCTATAGTGCATCTTACTTACTTTAGTTATAACACCCTTATGAGGTTTAAAGCTAATAGGATTCCTTGGTCTGAATGCAAAGACTTCATAAGGTTTAGATTCTAACATACCCACCAAGATAATGAATTGTTCACCTTTTGCTTTAATCAAATAAGCATCAGCCTCAAGTTCTTTAGGTCTCTTGGGAGCTTGTCTTCCTTCAATAGTCTTAGGTTTCTCAACC
>ENA-ORVC01000293-ORVC01000293.1-human-gut-metagenome-genome-assembly--contig:-NODE-293-length-54877-cov-19.304184_pt1 | contig 54877 bp, 88 predicted proteins | sample MGYA00242092_ERZ509234 | MGnify/ENA primary metagenome ERZ509234 (study PRJEB26280, sample SAMEA2338800) | human gut metagenome | biome: human gut; feature: human-associated habitat; material: faeces... | reverse complement strand
ATATAAGTCAATAATTATTTTTTATTATTAATCTATTATATAAATTTATATAACTACTTACGCAATTATTATATTATATTAATATATTAATATTATCGTGTATTTACTTATGCTTGTATAGTGCATAAGTAAATACACTAATTATTTATTATAATATAATAATTGCTAAGTTATATAAATTTATATATTAATATACCAGTTAATCTGTAAGATTTAATATCTATAAATTTATATATCTCAAACAAGCGTATAGATATATAAATTTATATAGGGGAAATTGCACTGTGAAAACAAATAGATATACACGTGTTTGACACATTTGAACGAAAACAACCAATCTAACTGTTTTTTGACACATTCAATTCAAACTTCTCGATTCATCCACCGTAGCCTGCACCAGCGAGGTCTTACACAATGTCCACGAGCGTAATTAGGTTCGGGCGTGTCCCGCCCTACCATGAAAATAAATTTATGAAGCGATTAACCGCATTCCCTCATTCAAAATATTTCTAGCGGCGTTGACATCCCTATCGTGATGTGTACCACATTGTGGACAAGTCCATTCACGGACAGACAAGTTTTTAACTTCCGCATTTTGAAACCCACATACAGAACAAGTCTGACTTGACGGGAAGAACCTGTCAATCACAACAAGTTGTCTACCATACCAATCAGATTTATATTGAAGTTTTCTTCTAAGTTCATACATAGAAACATCAGAAACTGATTTTGCCAAATGGTGATTTTTCATCATACCAGATACACACAAATCCTCTATACAAACTACATCGTTATTGCGAATAATGTCGGTAGAGATTTTGTTAAGCAAGTCATTTCTCTGATTGGCGACATGTTCGTGGAGTTTAGCCAGTTTGATTCGTTGCTTTTCGTAACGTTTACTGCCTTTTGTTTTTCGAGACAATTTACGTTGCTGTCTTATCAACTGTTTCTCAGACTGTCTAATATACTTTGGGTTATCTATTTTAACACCATCAGATGTTATAATCAAATCTTTAATCCCAACATCCAAACCGACACATCTTCCAGTGTTCGGATATTGTTCTACTTCGGCGTCGGTACAACACAATGATACATAGTATTTTTGTGTAGAGGTTTTTGATACTGTAACAGACAAGATACGACCTTTAACTTCTCTTGATACTTTACACCGAACACGTTTCAGCTTTGGAAGCGTAATATATTTTTCTTCCAGTTTTACTTTATTTGTACGATAAGATTGAACAGGGGCGCGTTTTGATTTAAATTTAGGATACCCTATCTTTTGCCCCTTTTTAATTCCGTTAAAGAAATTCTTATAGGCTTGGTCAAGATTTCTCAAACTCTGCTGTAATGCCACAGCATCAGCATCATATAACCATGTAAGCTCCTTCTTTAACTTTGTTAAATCGTTGGCGCAATCATAATAGCTTAATGTCTTTTTGGATTCTTTGTATAATTCAATCTTCTTAGCCAAGTAGTGATTGTAGACAAATCTAGTACATCCGCAGATATTGTCTATCATATTCATTTGCTCTTTGTTCGGATAAATACGAAACTTATAAGAGATGTCTATTTCAATCACCACTTTCTATTTTTTTTAAGAGGGTATTGACTCTGTCGTGTCTTGCACGACGAGGCGATACCTACCGCACAAATCAAACAAACTAAGTCACATCATAGTAATTTGCGGTAGGGTATTGACATTTAGTTCAAAGTGTGGTACAATATACTCACAACACACAAACACACAACCTACACCCTATAAAGTCTAATTTCCGCACTGATATCTCTCTTCAAACAACGCCTAGCAAAATATTCAAACTCATTGAAGAATATTTTATCCCCAGCAAATACACCCTTGTTTACATCAACACATCGCTCAATCACCATCGAAAGGTTGTCACTATCTAAAATTTGAGTAAGTAGTTTATGATATCCTATTGTTGTTCCCCATCTTTCGCCGCTAATAACATAGTCTACTCTCACATGAGACAATCTATCAGAAATATCGTAAAGGAATTTTAAATCCTCCGGCAATTTTCTGTGTATTACATGTTTAATATATCTTGGGCTAACAATTGGAACAAAAAAGTTCCCAGTATCCTGCCTATTCCAGATATACTCTACAATGTCTCCACCGCGAGGAGTTATAGACTGACTAAGTATAACTCCATAATGATTATACTCATTGTCATATATGATATCTCCACACTTGAGCTTAGTCACATTATTCACCACACTTTCTAATGATTACATTCATGGTACTAGATAGAACTTAATTTCTGGGAAAGGAACACAGTGTCCGTATTCTTTATCAAAGAAGTGATTGAACAAATTAAAGAAGCATTTACTGCTAAACGAACTGACGTAACCATCATCGTTATACATCAAAGAGCCTCGAAGTGCTTCCAAAATACAATTACTTCTTAGAGGAGTTAAAAGAGTATCGTTATATCTTGATACCGTTTTACCATTCTCTGTAACAGAATAGTCAATTCTTACATGAGCAAATATTTTTGAAATATCTGACAAAAAGCAAAGTTCACTTGGCAAAGCTTCTTGCTCCACACGAATAAAAGAAGGTTCATCGTCTGTCCATGTGTAAAAGTTCATTGCTTCTTTTCTATACATTAAAGAGATAACACATCTGTTTCCCAGAAAAATAAGAGTGTCAGCAACAACTCCATATTGATATATACGCTTATCGTCATTGTATCGCTTTACAATGTCACCGCGTTTCAACGTAGTGTTCATACTTTCACCCCTCATCACTTCCAAATCGAAGTTTATTATCTTCAATGTATGGATTCCACTCAAATAGAGTGTTTCTGTTTTCATCATAATACCGGTATGAGACGTCAACCGAATAATATCCCTCGCATTCTCCATACCACCGAATGGTGACATATCCTTTTACCGTTGCGAATTTACAGAACGTCCAAGCGGAATAGTTTTCCCATTCCTCTTGGTAAACGGTTTCTGCTTGAGTGAGCGGAGAACCAATCAAACACTGAATATCTCCAATGATATCTTCAACGCTTACATCTTCACCGCCAAATTGGCTGTGAGACATCTCAAGGACTGTACCATCGTCCATAGTAAAAATGATGCTTTTAGCGTACCGTTCTACACCGTTTTTACGATTGTCACTATAACAGTCATATACGCTCTCAATCTTCGTGATTGTTTTTCCAATTAGCATATCAAATTTTTTGAACATTTATGAACACCCTTTCTTTAAGTTACCCTTTTGAACACGATGTTTCTCTTGTGTTTTTAAACTTCGTTTATCAGAAAACGAACGATAATGATTATGTATGGTTTCCAACCGTATAAACATGAATATTCACATCATCATTATCATAGTACATATCTTCAAGTAATCCCAACACTTCATCGAGAAATTTTTGTTTGTTAAAACAAAGTTGGACAGATTTAGAAGAAAGTCTAACATCCGTCAATGAAACATTTATCATATCTACAATACGAGATACATGAAATGATGTTAAATCATCTTGATAGATACTATATACTGGGTCGTCTTTGTTTATTACATCAATTCTAACCCTCTTGAGAAAATCTCCAACTTCTTTTAGTAGTTTATATTCATATACGGGTATGGAAGAACTCTCAATTGGTTGAATCCGTGCTACTCTTGGGGTTGAAAGCGCTACAAATCTGCCTGAAGCATCAAGTTGGATAAGAGAATAAAAACAAGCACCACAGTACGCGAGTATATATGGTTCGTTTTCGACTTTGTACTCTACAATGTCACCAAGTTTTAGATTTTTCATGTTGTCACCTTTGTTAGTACAAACTCACATTATAGTTATATCCGAAATAATTACAGCTGTGTAACCATAAATAGTATCGGTAATCATCTTTTGGATTGTTAAGCAAGTCAACAATTTTATAAACGCTGTTTTCCTCAACAAAAGAAACATTGTACGTCATGCGGTTTGAAGTCAATTCTCTCTTGTCATATCTTATACTTGCTAACTTCTGGAATGTTTCAGCACCAGCAGGAACTTCTCCTGTATAGTCAGATAAATCTTCTTCTGCACAATAGCTTGTATACCATTTGTTCCGTTCTTCTACATAGATAAAAACAACACAGTATGTGCGATGGTTTCTATATACCACAAATGCTGGACGTCCCTTTTTGTAAATCAATTGCCTTTTATATTTGGCAATATCACCTGTTTTATATTTCAATCTATCAACTCCATTTGTTAGAATGCGTATATTTAGCCTTTGAAACTCCTTATCTACAATAGATTTACAACATTGAAATGGTTAGGTAATGGTTTTATATTACTCAACTATTCAATGTTTAAAACCCTTATAGTTGTGTGATAAAAATAGGCAACTTAGTTATTTGTGTTGATACATACCTTTCGGACGTATATTACTTTACTTCCCGGAGAAAATGCTTCTGGGTACGCCGCGCCAATTCCAATGGCATTGTATTCTTTTCCGAACTCGTCGGTGGCTACTTCAATCTTGATGTATAGACGGTTTGTGTCTATTCCGAAGAACATACATCCTATGCTCAATCTTGAAAATGTTACAGGATTACCAAAGTTGCTACTAAGTTTAATATTAGTCATTTTGCCCACCATTTAAATCTCATAGTTGAAAGAACATGCGTCAAACGCATACACATAGTCATTGTCTCCGAAATAGTGTGTCAGTCCACTTCTCAGCTCAACAGCATTGAAGCATTTGCGGCTTGGCGCTTTACTCACGAGCTTCTGAATTTTCACATACAGACAACCATCAAGCGCCATAAAGATACTGCCACATTCAATTTTAGGAAACGTTTTTGTTGCGGCGTTGGTTTCTATACGAACCACTGTGCCGTTGATTTTGAAATTATCATTCATTATTTATCACTCCTTTATTTTGTTTATTGAAATATTCAACCATAGGAATCACATTGACATCATAATCAGACATAGAACTATGTTTCATATTATTACTCCTTTGTAGTTGAATAAAACGTCCGTTCAGAAGTATCATTTCTATCTCTTAACCAATCAAGAACATCATCGGGTTTTGCTTTGAATATAGCCTCCGTTTTGCCTCTAAGCCCAACATATATAGGGCTATGGTATACAGCATCAATACTAGCTTCATTCCATACACCAAATTCATCGGGTTCGGCATCAGTTACATAAATTTCATCGTAGCATATTGTGCTGACTATTTTGGCTAGTTCCAAATCTCTATCGTCAAGAAGTTCCTGTTTGGTCTTTATTATGTCCTTTGGGTCTACCCACCAATCGTTATAACCGTGTCGTGTTACCGCCATCACGCATATATACCTGTCGTATCTCCCAATTACAACTGCTTCGGAGAAATTAACACCATAGCTTTGTCTTATGGTTTTTACAATGTCGCCAACCTTGAACTCGTCCAATTTTGTTCATCTCCGTTTATGTTTATAGCACGCGCTACAATACGCATAGAATGCGTTTTATATATTAGCAATGATTTTATATTACTAAGTATACAAAATAGATTGTAGGCCCATTGTAGCGCGTGTGAGGGCATTGTGCGTTTATGCCTGATAGTTTAGCATCGTATCAAGTGCGCAGATTGTTTCGTAAACCTGTCTCCTTGTCCCATTTACCAACAAACCACCGACACAATTTTTTTCAATGTCGGCCTTTGAGCAGTAGTACAAGCTACATCCGCCGTACACATACGACACGGCTAAATAGCCGTATTTGTACCCTCTAAGTTCACACAGTTTGTTGTAATACTGGATGCGCATGTCAATATTTTCTTCTATGGTTCTCACCTTACATTCCCTCCTTAATGATTTCTACCTTACAACGTACAAGCATATTTTGCTTAACGCCGCGAAACTCCGAATGTTCTTTGATTGTGCCAACGAGATTGACTTCTGCACCGGAATCATCAATTCCAAGATGTTTGCTTGTTTTCCATACGAAAATAGCAGAGTTATAAATCATCTTGTAGATAAACATAACACCAAACTGCGTAGAATAAGAAGTCACGCACGCAAGTCGGCCATTCAATGTCACCTTTTCACCGACTTCTCCATAATACCGATACATTTCGTTGTCTTTTTCTTTTTGTTTGCGCGTTTTCTCATACTCAAGATGCCGTTTGTACAAATCCATAAGACATGCCGCAAAGCCAACATCGCTCACTTTGATATGTGAACCGGAACAAATAACACGAAGATTTTCCATGAAGTCATTCGGCTCGTTATAAGACTTAATCCATTCAAGAGCATCCTCTACAAATGCTTCTGTGTCTTTGCTTTTATAGATATTATGCCACTTGTTTGACATTTCATTCGGTTTTTCATTATTCGTCATAAGATGAACAGCTTTAGTACATGTTGCTTCAACTCGTTTGATGTTGTTATTATATCGCGCTTCTTCGTTTATCTCTGCGGCTTTCTTCTTGCTCATAAAGCCATACAAAGACATTGTAGCAACAACTGCACTCAAATAGTCTTTGGTTTCAACGAAGAATTTACTGCTACCGCTCACTCCGAGAAATTCTTCGGGCGATTTTGTAAGTTCCTCAAAAGCAGCAATTGCTTCGGCATCAATACCACCTGTATATTCGCGCAGACACGTTGTACCGACCTGTTTGAACTGCTTCGTCTGTGTGTTATAAATCACAACAGTTTTGTTTCTGCTACGCATTGTATTACAATGTTCACAGAAAGATTTTGCTGTTCTGAATCTACTGGGGAGCGCGAGTTCAGCGCTTGGTCTCCATTCACCCTCTACCAAATGAATAACATTGCCAGCTTCGTGATGGTCAAGCACAGCAATAACAATCCAGTTTTCATAGTGAATCTTACATTCTACCATTACAGGCACACATTCAACTGTTACGCCGGGCAAATCCGTTTCTTTTTGGATTGGTTCAAGCCGTTTGTACGAGAAATCGACTTTAGCCCGCTCCGCTTTGCGACGGATACGGGCAATCTTCTTCTCGAACGATTCCATGTTCTCTGTGGGAATTAAATACATCATAGTTAGCACTCCTTGTTATTGGTAAAGCTCGTTGCGCTCTACTTTTTTTTAGTTTAGTGGCTTAAACTCTGAGACTAAATACTGGCCCGTAAGCACAGTTTGGAAAATCTGTATAATCCCGACCACGCCAAACGCGATATTTCCCGTTGTAGAAATATACCCGATATTCCACACCGCGCAAACCTTGGTGACGTTTTCCGCAACGTTGATAAGCAACACAGGCGTTGCGGGCAGTCTGATAGTCGTCAAAAATATTAATCAACATAACACTCTTTCCTCCTTTCCGTTTTTATTATCGCCCTTTCCACTATATATATTATACCACACATTCGTGTGGTACGTCAATTTGTGCCCCTATTTATAGTGCCATCAAAGTAAAAAATATCTTTGAGGTCTGATATTTTGGTAGCATCTCCTATTTCTTCTATGAACTCTTTTTCTTTGCCTTTATATGTATCTTCCCAAAAACAATCCTGCTTGATGTAATATTCATCAAATATACGTTTGAGTCTTTCGTGAAAATATCGTAGAGCCAAAAATATATTTTCGTGAAATTCGTGAACGTCTGCTTTGAGATGAAGTAGATACTGTATGTTTGCTACGTTATATATACCAATATGGTTGATACACTCGATTTGGTCCGTTGAAATAACGTCTTTGAGATTTATGATTTCTATGTCCATATATGGTTCTTTCATTATTTTACGCCATATGTATCCATAGTTTACAACCCAAAATTTACCCATTTTCTTCTTAGAGACAATAACACCATATTGAGCCGTGTACCATCTTTTAGAATTATATTTTACACACATTCCGGGTTTTATAAGCATGGCGCATCAGTCTCCAATACTCTAGTTTTATAGATTACAAAAGTATCTTGTTCCTTTATGTCATTCCACCTGCGTATTGCCAGTTCAAGGCGCTCTTTGTAATTTTCAAAGTTTCTCCATTCGTCGTCTTTAAGATAGAAATATACTGTCTTTAATGGCTCAAGCTCTATCATCAACCTTTGATTGTAATAGTAATCAATATTACTATCTTCCTCGTCGTCGTAATGAAATATAAGGTCATAATTGTATTCCATTACATCGGTTATGAATTTTACAAACTTTTCATACCCGTTATCAATAATGGAACGTTTAGAGACTGGTTTATACCATTTGTCAACTTGTTCTTTATAGACGACTATGTAATCTAATGTATCTTCTTTCACATAAAGGATGTAATATATCTCGTCAATAGAATATGATATAATAAAGCAATATGTAAACGAGCTTTTCGGGTCTGTGTTTTGATAGAACCCACAGAGCATATTAGAATGCATAATTATTCACTTCCGATGAATTAAAATACAACTTTTATGGACAAGTTTTAGGCATCCAACCACTTATTATCAAGCACATAGAATCCAAAAACAAGTCCACCAGTCAAAATAATCCAGAAAAACCAAAATATAAAAATTGAAAAGTTTGAGTCATTAATCAATCGCTCTCTCAATTCTTCTGGCTCTGTTTCAGAATAGAGCGTCACATAACGATTTTGAATTTCATCATCCTTTAAAGTAACAAACACAGAACCATTTATTTCAGCCGGAACAACTTTGAAATAATAACGAACTTTGGAGTTCTCATACGCATATCGTCCACTGATTCTTCTGTATTCTTTATCCAAATATTCGCTCCCAACATCCGACAGACGAGCGATGTCTATGTCGTAATTGTCGAATTTGTCGAACGGATATATGTCACCATTGAACACTACATCGTTTGATTTTGTTTTTGTTGAGCCGCTGTAATCCCAAGTATAATATGTTTCAACACTCGTCGAAACGCGACCTTTCGCGTCGGTGCTTGTAACAGTTCTTGTATGCATAGTATATTTTTCTTTGATTTTCTCAATGTATAAATATTCACCATTGAGTTCTGGAATTGTTTGAGGTTCAACTGCTTTCAGTTCAAATATTGTGAAAACATCGCCAACGCCAGTTTCTTTGACGTAATCATACATATCCATTGAAGTGACAATTGGTGACTTCATATAGCGTTCGTTCGTCTCCATTGTACTGTCGTGGATTTTCCCGTGAATGAAAAACCCGAAAGTAATCATCAAGAAAACAATCGCTAAACTGGCCAAAAGCTCACGCAAGGTGAGCTTAAAATGGCCATCGTATATAACAATATTGTTCATATTAATCACCAAACATATTGTCGATTACTTCCAATTCTTCGGCATCGAAAGTAAGATAATCAACGTTCATCGGTTCATAACCTTGCGCAGAAAGAATCTGTTTATGCGGGAAAATTTTGATATATTTTTTATATTCTTTTACTTGCGCATTGTAATTATTTCGATACTGAGAAATTGTATTTTCACAGATTGAAATTTCATTCATCAAATTCTCATAAACAGTATCGGATTTAATTTCTGGATAGTTTTCAACTACAACGTTCAGACTTCTCATAGCTTCTGCTACATCACCATTTTGAAGCGCGGCACGAGCATTCGTGACAGAATCCACAACATCTTGTTCGTGACTTGTGAGATTTTCTACAACTTGCACAAGCTGTGTGATGCTGTCGTTCCGATGCTTTTGCTGAATCTCAATTCCAGAATAAGATTCGTTGATTTGTTCTTCCATGCGAGCCACGGTGTTGGACACAGAAACCATATATCCAAGCAACAAAATCAGCAGGCTCAAAATTACAACGCCGATAATAGCGAAAAGTTTCCAGTCAAAGTTCTTCATTGTTTGTCTCCTTTTTTAATAAGTTTGTAATGCCAATGTGCTCCTCTGTATTTCATATTTTTATTTCGTAGCTTATCCCTTGGTATTTTCTTGAACCCCATACTTTCCGGTAATTCACATCTGTCTAATACTTTTACAAACACATAAAAATCGTCATACAAATCCGAAAGAGTCTTTATGGTCTCTTCAAAATACATTCTTTTATTATCATTAAATACAATAAAGTTTTTGCTTTCCATATATTTGTATAACATCGGCGTGTTCCCTTTTGGGAGAGCAACTTTGGAATCAAGCTCGATGTAGTTATATTTCGGATATTCAATATTTTTGAACGTTTTGTCTGTTTTCATAAACAGTCCGTCGTAATTATAGGTATAACGAATAAACTGATACCCACATTTGATGGCAACCTTTTCTGACCTTATATTGTCAGTTCCAATGAATAGGGCTGCTTTTTCATAAAACATAAAGATGCAGTTTGTTATGTAGCTAACGAACTCAGTCATAATACCTTTATTGCGGTATTGCTCCTCAGTACGATACGCAAAAACAAAATAATATTTATACCTGTTGAGTCTGACATGCATTAGGTAATTGTCGTCTACCCCGCCAAAATAAATAGTAGCCACATGCTCGTTTTGACAATTAAACAGGTATAAATAATACAGCTCTCCCCAAAGATAATTGTCGTCTTTCAAAAACAATCGTATATGATATACTTCATTGTTAAGTGGGAAAAAGTCCATATTATATTTTTTTATTTTTTGGTATAACTCGAAAACCCCTATTTTCTCTGCTTCCATTATAAACACCCCGCACTTTATATCAGCACTCTGTAAAATGTTTTTCAAGCTCGCATTTCCGCAGGGGAAACTTTGCTGACTTTGGATTGTTTGCTTTTTGTAGGATACAACAAGTCTCGTTTTTGTGTCGAGTGAATCCGACTATGGCGTATTCGTCGTTCAGAGACAGCGGAATCTCCAAACCATATCTGGTGAATACATATGTTCCCTCTTTGGCAACCTTATATTTGCGGTATGTTTTTGTGTTCATTTTATAATCCCTCTTTTCATTTGTTATTCGGCCAACTTTGCCGTTGTGATATAGGCGATTCCCGACCATAGACTACGCGCAATATGAAACGCTTCGTCCATATCTTTCGCCATCACAAAGCCTATAAATTCAAGTCTGTGTGTATCGTTCCGCCATCCGCCCATTGCCCACTTTTTCAATTTCAACCGTTCCATGTTGTCCTCCTTAGCTATCAATCCGTATAACTCGGCAAACGCATCCATATACGTTTATGATGCGACATGCCATTTTCGAGGCATCGTCCGATGAATAGTACCGCTTCGCTTCGGCTTCATATCGTGTTGTAACAATGGAATGATTCCCATTATCAAAATCATCATGGATATAATAGCACGTTTTTCTCCCGAACCAATCAGTTTCTTCTTTTTGAAGAATATACACGCTCATACCATTTCATCTCCATTCAAACACATAACTTCATCAAAACCCTCGTCGGTTGTTGGGGTTTCAAACTGTTTTGCCATTCTTTCGATTACTTCATCTGGTACTTTTCTTTCCCGTGTTGCGTTTCTTTCTTTACAAAGTTCAACGTCGGGAGTATAATAAAGCGCAATCTTTTTCACTCCCGCAGGACAAACGTCAAAAGCATATCGCCGCAAACTCTTTTTGAGATTTGTTGCGTCAATAATAACGCTGATGTTGGATTTTAACAAAAGCTCTGCTCGTTCATAAAGTGTATTAAACACCTTGTTGTTATCGCCTTGAAAAGATTCGTCTCCGAAAAGCTCTTTGCGAATTTCATCCGAAGAAAGTCTAATCACGTTACCATTCCTACAAAGAATATCAGCAAACGTAGATTTGCCACATCCGGGGATACCTACAAGAACTATCATATTTACCACTTGTCGTTTACCCCCTCTACGACCACCACTTCGTTTGAATTGATATAGCAGAGTTCTCCGCTGATAATGTCGGCACACCACGTTGAAGAACGTCCTGTTAAGTACAACATATCGCGTGTCGGCGCAACAACAAGATACTTGTGTGCGCCGTATCTAAATTTGTTTCCGGGCGAAAGTGTAAGCAGTTTGGCAAGGTTATTGTTCATTTTTTATTCCCTCCTTTATTATACAATTACGGATACACACATACAATCTTGATTGTATATGCGTCAACGGCCTCTACACGACAAACAATGAAATCTCCATATTTCCGAATCGTTTCTGTAAATTCGTCGGCGCGTTTTGATGCGTCATTTGCGGTAAAACCAGATTTCAACCGCATAATATTGATTGTTTCGCTATCGCAATCTCTATTGATTGCTTTGATTTTCAACGTGGTTTCTCCGCATGTAACACTTAGCATGTTCTTTAATGTCATTTTTCATCCCTCCAAATTGTTTTATCATGTGTAACCTAACCCACTATATATATTATAACACAAAAAGCCCTATACCGTCAAATCGGATAGGGCTTTGGGGAGCATTTTCATCAAAATAAACTCCAATTATCGCTTTTTGATATTGCTTGTCTGTAACATTCATCAACTTTATATGTCGGAAGCGATATAAGAGAAAAGATACAGATAATATTAAATATTGGAATACAGCAGATAAGATATCCGCCAATTGTATTGATTATCTTTTTGAGAAATGGAGGTTCAACAATTCTATGAACCCTTGGGTTTCTAGCAAGAAATCCGTTAAGTCCAACTTGTATAATTGAATATAGACACAATCCTATACAAAAGTTGATAAGGATAAGATTCATTATTCGCTATCACTCTTTTCTTTGAGATATTGCCCAAGAGTTTTGGTTTCTTTCTTTCTGTTGTATTTCTTTTTGCTTTCTTTGATTCGTGTGACAGGAGATATTGGCCAAAAATTACGGCGTTTCTTGTTCTCCTCTTTTTTCTTGTTCTTTTCCGTCATGACGTCTCCTCAAAAGTTCAATCTTTATGCTAATCTCATAAGGTATATTTTTTATAATATCTGGCAACTTATTCCTAATGAGAAATCCCGGCGAGCGATAATAATTATATCTCCCTGTTTTCCGATAATACGGGAGGTCGATGCCATATCCGAATATTACCTTATATTTGTCACCGTTATATGTCATTTTAAATGTATAACATCTGTCTCGTCGTGGTGTTACTACAAACTCTATCAGCCCGTCATAGTTGTCAGAAACATATATGCCTTCATACTTCTTCCAGCCTATATATCTGTCGTTAAAATATATTGTTTCGGTTTTGCCGTCGCAACATACAATCATATGCTCTTTGAAAAATCCAACGGTAAAGTTTTTGTCTCCTACATAAGAAAAACACCAGCCTTTTAATATGTGTTCTTCTTCATCTTCCCATCCAACCATTTCTAGCATATCGCCAAAATAGTCGTTTTGGATACACTTACCATTTTTAAATGCGATTGCTCCATAATCAATAAATGCCATCGTAAGCTTCTCCCATATCTCCATAGAATCTCAAACGAAGTTTGGTTATATCTTCACCAAGAACTTCTACATTGTTACGACACCATTCACAGAAATCTTTCATAATCTGTGAAGATAATGCCTGCTCTTTTATGTATTTGCCTGTGCGCACCCTTTCAGATATTGTGCGAAGATATTTCCAAGTGCGATAGTAATTGGTTTTTACTTTCAGCATATAGCCGTTAGAATCAACCAATACATAGCCCTCGACTTGTCGAATTGAATTGTGCGTTTCGTTTACGAAATCCTCAAATTCTTTCCATGTGTTCAACGTTTTTCTGAGCTTTTTACATGGTAATCCAAAGGTAAAACAGAATAATTGCGTCACTCGATATGGCATGATTTCGGTTTCAATGGTGTTTCTCACCAAATCAAGCACAACGATTTTCTGCTTCGGTTGGTCGATAATATGTGGGTTGTGAACAGGGTCGAGAACCTCAAAAACAGCCGACACATTATGTTGTTCAAGAAAGAATTTAATTCCCTCTCTTGTTTTTGCGTTCGTAGTTGAATAGAAAATGTCTTTGAACCACTCAGCATATTCACTATCCATTGCTGACTTTGAAGTAATAATGAAGTCCTTAGTCTCTTTGTCATACGCCATGATTCCAAGAAATCCATTTTCTTTCTCATACGCCTGTACAGGAAATTCAATTGTATTTTTCAGCGCATCCATTTGCGTTTCTGGGCGCTCTCCAATATTAAAGAATTTATCATAGCTTCTTGCTACAACTTTGCCCGTTTTGGTATTGATATACAACCCACGAGCTTTAACTGTTTGTTCGTCCCATATTTTGTTAAAGAAAGCACCAGCCGAAAAATTGAAAGAAGAAATATCTCCATATTTTCTTTCAACGATATTTTTATTTGCTCGTAAGTCGTCAATAATCATTTTAAATGTCACCTACCATTAAAGTTAATAAGAGCAAATCGTCTGATGGGCAAATGCTGGACAAATATTCTGGAATAAGTTCATAAACTTTTTGCCATTCTTTTTTGCTGTATTCAAATTGTGTTATATAATCAGCACATCCATTCAAATCAGCCGTATCATCAGAGTATCCCTCTACATAGATTCTGCGAAGTGAAACGTCATAGTAAAAATATAACGTACCAAGTTCCCCGTTGTATACGCCGAACATCATTGAAAGATGTACATAATTTTGTACTTCTAAGAACCCGCGCTGTCCGGCCTCTATCGTAGTTCTGTTCATAGTTTTACCCTCTCCACATACCAATGTATTCTACTGCTGTTTTGTATGAGAACGACAACTTTCTTGGATGTTGAGGAATCAACCCGTATATCTCTGGCCATTCATCAGCATCATAACGAAGCTCTATGATTTTGTCTGATAAATCATCGCTGTCAGCTTCAGCGAAGTCAAGATAAATTTTTCTTTCAGTATATGAATACCGGAAGAAAATTGTTGTGCTTCCGCAACTATACCATCCAAAAAGTGGATAATCCATTATTTGGTCACACAACAAAATATAACTCATTGTGTTTCCCTCTTTGCCAAAGTCATAAACTTTCTTTACCATACAGCCCACCAAATTTCATATAAAATATATAACATGCAACCAGCGGTTGCGGCCCCTTTTTACATATATATTATACCACAAATCCCCGCACCTGTCAACTTAGATGCGGGGATAGTGTTATACATAGAATCGTTTGTTGGTTTCGGTGACTACATCGTCGTAGAAATACTTTTTCATAATATTTCTTGATGGATTCATCTTTCTGTTTCTTGTCCGCATAATACTATGCGCAACCAACTTGCCCCATTCTGTATCGTCATACGAAAGTATTGTTACTTTCGCAATGCGATACAGAGACTTGCTTCTATATGTGATATAAACTTGCTTTGCGCTCACATCTGGATAGATAGCAATTGTGGCGTCAATGTAGTCAAATTCGCCAAATTTAGGCAGTACAATCGTCCTTGTAATGGCCCTTTGGTAATCTGTGGTATCTCTTAGGTTATACCACAACTCTTTAGTTGTCATGTTTGGCCCTTTCAGCTTTGAACTTTTCTTCGGTTTCTATATAGTTTCTCAAATGTTCACACTGTACATTCAAAATATCATATTCTTCTTTGAGTTTGGCATATTCTTTTTTGAAACGCTCAAATTCCTCTTGGACAGCCGGAAATTTATCTTTTATAGCATTGTAATCGGCAACGGCTTTTGTATATTCTTGTGTTTGTTTTGTAAGGTCTGGGTGCTTTTTCGTCCAGTAGGACGCATAATATGCCATGAATACGACTACAATCGCACATAGCAATATGGCAACAACCACCAGAACAAGAATACCAAGCCAAACATTAACCATAATCATTCCTCACTTATAACATAATGGCAACTGCTATAACCATATATATCAATATCGCTATGATTGCCAATAGTATGGTTGTTAAAATAATGTTAATCATATTTATCGTATCTTGAGCTTACCACAAGGCAAGCATACACAATGAGTGTAATAACACCCATGAGACTAAGAATTGTTATCATCACACTTTCACACCGTCCTTACGATAAACAAAACACAACCATCCATAGAATCAATCAGAGCAATCTTTTTATCCATGAGGGTGCTGTATGTTTTGACATCCTCTTGATTATTTAAAAGATAAAAGTTTTTACGCTCTTGAATATAGAAAGGGAAACGAATCAGTTGTTTGTCCATATAGGAGCGAATCGTATCATCTTTGATGATTGGCCTTGCGCTTTGTTTTGCTTTGACTTTAACAGCTGTTGGTTTTATTGATTCATCAAATGTTTTTGCTGTTGTTACGGCATCTTGAGCAAGTTTTGGAATCCATTCACCACGTTTTGGCTTTTCTTCTTTTACACTTGGAGTGCGTGAAATCAGAGAAATTACTACAATAAAAACAACGAAAGCAACAGCAAACCAAATCCCCATCATAACAAACACCCCTCTACATTTTCATAGTTATGTCCCGTTTGGCAATGTTGGAACAGCCAATAGCATACAGTCCAGCGTCATATTCGTTCTTGAAAATATGTTCGCCAGTCGTCACGAGATACTGTGTGTCGTATCCTCTGTTTACTTCCAGCATATATGCCAAGCCAATGACAGCGCCATTGTCAACCTTTGCGGCAACCTGATATACATTCGCCGCATAAACCTCAAAGTTCTTGAGATTTATAGTTTTCATAGCGGGAGTAGGTACAAAGTATACTTTGTCTCCCTGTTTGAATTTGGCGTATTTTGGACTCATAACTACGTTCATTTTAGGCACTCCTTTTTATTTTTAGCCCAATCTTGGGCCTCTTTATAAGATGTGAAAACTTCATCGTTGCTCGCCACTACATTTGTTTCATCACTGTCGAAGATAAGGGATAGGACAAATTCTATATCAAACATAGAACTTTTGACACGCTTGTTGATTCTTGCGCGATATATTTTGTACTGATTTAGTCCATATATTTTTGCGCTATATTCATAGGGTACATAGTATACAACATCCATAATTCCCCACCTTAATATTGTTGGAGATTGTGAGCCGTCAAGAAAACCTGACGGCTCTGTCTACTCCATGAATTTTCAGATTTCAAGACATGCGTCGAATGGGTCGAACTCGACAACTGAAGTTTTTGCTTTGGGTTTCGACGGTTCAACGTATGTTCTAAATTCGATACCCGGCAACATACTCTGTGACGGAGCATTAAAAGAGGTTGTCCTAACAGACGGTGTCGCAGCTTTGGGTTTGTTGTTTGCTCTGAAAGTATAGACAACAAAATCCCCTACACTTTCAACCACCTTGGCATCTTCTGTGCCACCATACTTTCCGAAGTCACATTTCAGCATGATTTCATAATCGTCTGTGCCATACATAAGAGGCACACCGACTTTTGTTTTCGCGGTGCTCATTCTCTCGGAGAGAGGGATTCCATATCTGGCAATAAGCCTGTCAATGGTGTTTTTGTTTCGCACAATGAAACTCGGCACTTCGCTTTCGGAAACGCCAAGATAATCACGGCAGAACGAATTGTAGTTTGTGATTTTACGCATTAGTAACCCTCCAATGTTTTTTTTGTTATGAACACCGCGTTGCCTTTTGCTATACATATATTATACCATATTATATTATATGGTGTCAAACATGGATTGGCTATTTGTCACATGGAAGTTTAACTTTATACATATCTTTTGAAAAGATTCTATAATTACAGCATACTTTAGGAAGAAACTTTGATTTGTATTTTGTGTCTGGATATGTTTCGCTTTTTATGCATTCGTTTATAAAAGGTATCAGTTTACGAGTGTCGCAAACACACGAATTATACATATTTGCATGTGGTAAATCGCGTCTCCAACGAAGTACGTCACGAATGAATTTGTATGCCTCTTTTATTTCATCGTCAATTTCATCTATATCAACATTGGCATATTCAACCTTTGTCATATGTCGCATATAGCATTGTGTTGTTCTATCGTAAATGCTTGGCCCTACATATATAGCTCTAATAGAGGTACTGTATATGCCACATACGATACAAGGATGGTCACCTATTGAAACGATTTGTCCAATATACACTACATCACCTAATTCTGTATATATTATTTGTATGCTTTTGTAACAAATCCCAGTTGGAAATATATACGACGTCGCATAGCTTTCCGCTTGAAATTATATCAGTTATTGGCCTATGATAAACATTTTCATTTGGAATATCGCACCTATATTCCAGAAGTAATTTCTGAATCATAAGTTCATGTTCTGTTGGTTTATATGAATCGTTTATGTTGTCAAAAAAATGTGATATAACTTTATATGTTCTACCAATATACGTCGGCACCTTATGTTTTAGGACAACTATATCCACATATTCAACATCATTATCGTCCAGTCTACAATCGTACACATAAGATACAATCGCTAAAGTCATGTTTTTATTTGTGATAGAATAGCGTCCATCTGCTTCTCTTGTTCCTTTTACGAAATCTCCTATTTTTAACATATTACACCCCAAAAAGAAAAGGACGTATGATTTTACATACGCCCTTAAAGTATTTGTCAAACTTTTGAAGCCATGGGCACATATTGGAAAGATTCAATTGGAGAGAACTCAAGCCCCATCTTGTCAGACGGGCACATCTTGACAACTCCAACTTCTTCCAACGGATACTCCGAACCGTCCATCAGATTGATGATGCTTTTGTGGTCGGTTACGATGCCCCATGTGGTTTTAGCAAAGTTCCCATCAATAGCGAACCGGGCGAAGTCACCTTTTTCAAGTTTTGTACAAATTTCCATTTTTGCTCACCTTTCTTACTCAAAATCATACTTGAGTTTTTCTTTGTATATTTCCATGTTTTTGACGTATTTATCATATGCTTCGTTTGCGTCAAAAACACCGAAATACTCATTCATCATTAGCCTATAACATCGTGTGTTGGGAGAATACATATAGCTATTCCATATAGGCCAATCGTTACCATTCAAATATTTCATCGTTGCGGCGGCAACGCCCGCACTACGAGAAATTCCTGCATCACAATGGACAAATATATGTTCTACTTTATCTTTGTTATATTTCACAGCGTCAGCAAAATGCTTTGCATGTTCTTCTGACATTCCCATGACGTTTTCTTCATCATAGAAGAATTCAGTAACTATAATTGCGTGTGGGTTTTTAAAGAATGGTTTTCTGTCGAGAGGGGTTACTATTGATAGAATTAAAAACGGTTCTTCAATGTCATGTTGAAGCAAATATGTCAGCAAGTCTGCTCTTGAAAATACTCTTATATCCACTCAAACTTACACCTCATTTAGTATTTAGTCTTTCAACCCATTGTCTATAATAGTCTTTTCTCTTGCCATCTTCCTGATACACATGAGGTTGCCTATGGCTTGGATAAAAAGCAACATAATCGGTTAATGACCATCCTCTGCCTTTAATAGTAACTACTTTACGGTCTAAAAATTCTAGACGATGTGCCATTAGTTCATCTATACTAAATTCTGGACTTTTACAATGTTGTATCTTTCTGTCGGCAATAATAAAATTGCGTGAACTGATATCGTATAAAAATCCTCCATAGTATGGTTCTTCGTCATATGATGTATCAATATCATATTCATTGATTATGATTTTGATGATGTTCGCTAAATCTTTTGTCAGAATCAAGATTCTTGCAACTCCCTTTGCGCTTCCTCAATTGTATCGGCTGAGAAAACAAATTTTCCATTATAATATACTTCTATATGCCCATAGACATTTCTGAAATCGTACATCACATTACCTCCACAATCATATTGATATGATATTCTTCATCCTTTTCATTATACTTGATTTTATATCCGTTCTCTTTCAACTTAAATCCCCACGGATATTTTTCACATGCCAATGCGACAGAAATCAGCTCAATTTGTGAAATTGTCCATTCTTTCTCATGTCTCATTCTAAGTTCGTTGTATTTCTTCAAATACTTGAGCCAATCAAACTTTTGTCGCATATAAATCTGTGTACCTTTCGGCAAAGACACAGAATATTTTTTGGACTTATCATAGGCGTAAAGTTTGCCGCTTGTAACTACAAGTTCTACATTTTTGCCATTGTGTACCATATTGTCCCTCACTTATTGAATATTTCTTCTATCGTCGGAAACGTTTTGGACTTCCCTGTATAACTGAGACTTAACATTCGACTTGAAAGTCTGCCATCTTCAAATCGTTCCGCTATTTGGATTTCGATGAAATCATCTACGTCTATTCCAGCACGATGAAGAAATTTGGCTAGTGCTATCAAAGCATTCTCACCACGAGAATTACCTATTACAAATTGTCCCTTAACTGTCAATACGGATATTGCGAAATTAGGATTCATTTTACCACTCCAGAAGCGAAGATGTTGTTCCATGTATTAACAAAAGCTGTTATAGTATATGCTATACGATTGCTTTTGTCAACCAATAGTCTAAACGCACCGAAATCAGTCTCATAAAAGAAGTAATAATAATACTCTCTTTCATCCTTAGACGCAATTTTGCCACGAGTGATAATTTCTTTTACAAGATTCTGGTATGCTTTCTTATCTGTGTGCGCATAATACAATGTTTTTGTTTCCATCGACTTTACATCCCCTTTCATTATATATATTATACCACGAAAACACATCATGTGTCAAACCCAATGCGTATAAATACGCAAAAAGAGCCATGGAATTAGTATCCATAACTCTTTTTGCGTAGATGATGACAACACGGAAATCAGGTGGTCGGAGTAGAGAGACTTGAACTCCCGGCATCCTGCTCCCAAAGCAGGCGCGCTACCAACTGCGCTATACCCCGATGATTCACACATAAAAAGACAACTATTCATGTGTGATTTTGAAATGGCGCAGATAGTAGGATTTGAACCCACGCGGACAATATGCCCCTAACGGTTTAGCAAACCGTCCTCTTAACCAGACTTGAGTATATCTGCATTTATACCCCAAGACCAAAAACTTGGGGATTTTTGCGAACAATGGATGGAAAAACAGGCATTGAAAGAAGTACAAAGTTCGTTTGTACAAGGATTCGAATGTTCGCTTGGTTTTGAGGAACTTGGCGCTGTGCTGTGGAATCGAACCACCGTCCTTTCAGACGTATATCGGTTTTCAAGACCGAGTGCCAACCATCGGCAAGCACAGCTTATTATTCGATTTTGTAGAACCAGTGAAGCACATACGAATCATCATAGTACATAATGGTGTCAAGAAATGTATATCCGCCAAGGCTTTCATCTTTTATGTAAGCTCCGGTTTCAATCGGGCGAAACGTAACAGTGCGACTTCTTGGCATCGTATCACGCATTAAACAATACACAACAGTGGTTTCGTTTTGTTTCTTGAGGCTCAATACCTTTTCGATTGGGCCTTTGATAACGGGTTCTTTTAAAGGGTTAAACTTGTATATGTATCTCATGCTTTACACCACCTAATTTAAGAATCGTGCCACTACAAAACCCTCTCAGGAGGAAGAGGGAACATCGTGGCTATGTTTTTAGGAGAAAGAATAACAAACAATGCCAGAAAGATTCTGGTGGTGGGAACTCAGGGACTCGAACCCCGCGCTGGCATAGTTTATAAGACTATCGCTCTAACCAACTGAGCTAAGTTCCCAAATTTTGGGGCTTATCGCCCCATAATCGTCCAGTCATAGCGCACATCGCTCATGCCAGTTAATTCAACTGCGCTTCGTAACGCCAGAGCAAGACTTTCGTTAACGACAGATTTTACAAAAATTTCACAAAATAATTGCCGACTTCATGCCCAATTTGGCATAACTTATGCGAGAGGGTAACGCATAAGAATCCTTAGTCGGCGGATTTTTGGGACAAAGAAAAGAGAAAGAAAGGGGTTTACCTCTTTGCAGAGGTTGATGTTGATGGATGGAGTCGAACCATCGTCGCACCCGGGTGGCTCTACCGTCTGAGCTACATCAACACACAAAGTTATACTACACGCCATCAGGGGAAAAGCTATGGCTCCTTTGCGCTCCCAATATTGCGCCCCACCCAAACCCTCGTATAACCTGTCAGAGGTTTTAATAATAATAGGCTAGACCTCTGAAACTAGAGCCATTTTGAGATTGGCCAAATCTACCGCAAGCAAATGGCGGTTGGTTGCGGTGTCGAGACTCGAACTCGAAAGGCATGGGGTATGAACCCAGCCGTTTCCCTTACTTTCACACCGCGTCGTTTTCATTGTCTATATTATATCATATTATCAACAGTCTGTCAAATAGAACACAAACTCATTCCCAGAACTTGTAGAAATAAACAACCCGTTTCCCCTATATCTTATTCTAGCCGGGCAAAATTCATGTTCCCCTATATAAACATCATAACCATCGTTTTTCACTCTCTGATGGTAAAAATATTCTCCACGAACAAGGTAAATATCGCAATATGCTTTTGGGAAGAAACGGTATACATCTTTATAAGTGTATACTTGTCCTACATTGAATTTTCCATCTAACTTACTCATTCTTTGAACCCCTTTGTTAAACTCTTGACTAGCCGCCTTGTTTAAAAGCAAATTGAAATAATTTCAGCCAATTTGTTTATCCTAACATACTTCGCAAATTCCACTTGCGTGTTCATCGCTAATATATTATTCAAAACCAGAAATTCTTCTAAGAAATGTAATTCCAATACATTATAAAAAAACTGGCGAAATGTCTGGTGGTTGTATTGAAGTATGAGATAACACGATGATGAATAATCGAAGTCGTGATGTAACGACGCATGAGACTTTTGCTTGATATGAAGTGTTAGTAAAGTCAACACGAAACTATCATCACAATTTGATTATCAGTCAAACTTTTAATAAAGCAAGATAAGATTTTCGCTCAAAGAGCAAAATTTTTACGCAGCCTCATAGTTCATCTGCGTCTGAACCGGTTTACTCATATCCCAATTTGCTTTTAAACAGGGCGGTTAGCCCTGTGGCGGGAGTTACTTCTCAGCGCCCATAACGGTTGAAAAGTAAGTCTCTACCGCGTCAGAAAGAGAACCATCAAAGTCGAAAATCGACTCATAGGTTACATCCGTTGTTACCATCGCCTTGTCCACATAATTGGATGTGGAATTTGCTTCCGTAATAAGGGTACGCTGAATTTTGCGGAAGTGGTTGCGGTCGAAGTCAATGGTTTTTACACATTCGATGGGATAACGATAGGACGTTTGTTTGCCCTCATTATCCATCTTATACCCAATTCCCTCTGACTTTGTAGCAGAGGATTTGATAGAAGTGATGTTGGTAACATACTCAGAAAGAGAACGTTTGACGTTCGCCATATTAATGGCGTTGTCCAAATCGAACGGGATAGTGCGTTTAGCATCTCGAATTGCGTCAGAAAGGCGGCATTTTTCATCCACGAGCTGAAGCGCGAATCCAAGAAGCTCAGACGCCGAAACTGCAGAGCCATCAGCTTTGAGCAAACGATAGCTCTCTTTGACGCACAGGACTTCGATTTCTTCGTCCTCTGCTTCTGAATATGCCTTGGATTTCAGATGTTTCTCTTTGGTTTTCACAAAGAGGTCGGTCATAGCCATACGACGCTCAACGTCTGTAAGCCACTTGGTAAGTACGTTCTGTGCGTGAAATGCTTCTTTCAGTACCATAATTATTGCTCTCCTTTAACGAATTTGTAAAATTTTCATAATGGTGTCGGTGCCGGGACTCGAACCCAGTCAACTCGCGTTAATAGTGAGTGCGCTTCCTATGCGCTACACCAACACAATGGGGCGAGTATTCCCACCCCAAAGATAAGGGGAAAATTAAGAGGAAAAATTATGCCCAACTGGTGACCCCTGCGGGATTTGAACCCAGCGATTCCGGCTTGAAAGGCCGACGTCTTGAACCAACTTGACCAAGGGGCCATGCCAAGCCAGCGTTTATTAGACGCTGGCAAAAGGCATCCATGTAGCCAGCGCAGAGCGACTGCGCCGTTTGTGTTCAAACGCCCTGTGAAAACGTGGGGAACTTCACCACCAAACTTCCGGGCTACAAGTTTCTTTCTACATTTGTGCTGGGCCGGAAACAAACAACCAAGCCTCTTGTGAGTTTTCCAGTCTCACTCAACCCACCACTACTGCTCAGTTGGAAAACACCGAACAGCCGACCCACTTGCGTGAATGGTAAGGATTTTACACAGTGCACTTTGTGTAATGGGTAAATGGTGATTGCTGGTGGCATACGAGCCACCGCCTCCCGCCTGAGAAGCGGGCGACTTTCCCTTGTCCAAGCAACCATAAATGGTGACCTCTGGTGGTATGCGAACCACCGCTTTCTATCGGAGAGATAGACGACTTTCCCTTGTCCAAGAGGCCATATTGGTGACAGGTATGTGATTCGGACACATGTTTCCGCCTTGAGAGGGCGGCGACCTAGACCGCTAGTCGAACCTGCCATATAAAACTCCATAGAATCCACCGCGTTCACGATGCTATTGTTCGCCCGTCCGCTATGCTCAATCGTGTATAGTGGAGTTGCCGTCAATCCTATGGAGTTTGAAACACTGAAACAAGTTAGCATAAAAGGTGAGAAATTTATTTTTGATTTGCTTCCCTGTTCCAGTGTTATTATTATAACATACTGAACTCAACGCTGTCAAACAAAAACGATGTTTTATTTGCTGTTCCTCTTTGTTTATCACCACTAATTAGAGTTGATTACTTGAAAGCTACTGTAATGATTTGACCTTATTTAGTAAGGTGTGCCTTATATCCCCATGCCTAAAGGCTGGGGCTTTACGGCACTCATGCGTAAACACCAATGACTTCTACTTCTTCATCCATACTTCCACCAATCGAATACATCTTTTCGATTTTGCGTGGAGTAGTAGGCCATGAATATAGAATACACAAGTCTCCATTTGACTGCCTAGAGAATCCGCGAATGATAACACGAACAAAATTGCCCTTTTCACCGAACTCAACTTTTGCTACTGAATACGGCAAAACCTCTCTATATGGAACAACTTTTGACTTTTCAAACTCCCTTACTTCTTTTCTTCCCATCTTTAGAACTCCCCTTTTTCCTAAATACGCTGTATTCTGGTTTTATATTTACCCATGCTGTAATGACATAAATACATGGATATCTATATCTTGGATGATTAAACCCTATAACAACGATTAGGTTTTTAGTATCACCATAAGGAACTCTAAGAACCGCCTTATCTATTCTCCCCTGTCTTACTTCGACACGAACTATTTCGCCGCAAAGCAATAGCTCTTTGTCGATGTCAGTCAAATTATATCTGCGTTTAAAACAATTCTTGTGTTCCAAATAGTTTTCTACTATTTTTTCAGAACAGTGTCTAGAATGAAATATTTGACGATTCTTTTCGCCAATCATTTCCATAGTTTTATCACAAATAAAATGCGGGAGATATGTGCCTTGATAAATTCCATCTTGGAACATTTAGTTGTCACTCCCTTATCATGTTTATATTATACCACGATTATGTGATTCTGTCAAGCAGAACCGAGGTTTTAGTAATAGACTTTCCAAAGCTCCTCGATTCTGCTCAACTCCACCGGGGCCATCCCCCAACGCTCAACGCATACACAGACACTTCTCTTTGTAAGCGTCTTATACATTTCACTACCATGGACGTGTCCATAAGCAAAATAGTATGGCGTAAAGTCACTCATGTAATCGGGTGGCTCATGTCCAAGAACAAGGAAGCCATTATACATAATGGGATAACGATATACTTCATCGAACCCTTTGTCCATCCACCATGAAATAGAGCGTCCTCTGTCGTGGTTGCCCATGATAAGAATTTTCTTTCCCTGTAATTGACTTACACACTCTTTTGTCATTTCAGCGCCGCCAAAAGAAACATCTCCAAGACAGAACACCATATCGTCATTTGAAACAATTTTGTTCCAGTTTTTGATGATACCAGCGTTCATATCTTCGACATTCCTAAATGGGCGCTTCTCATATTCTATGATGTTTTTATGTCCAAAATGTAAATCAGACGTCAAAAATACTCTCATTTTGTTCTCCTTTCTATCCAAATATGATTCTTCCGTAACTGTCTATTCGCAAGTTTAAAGTGGTGCCAGTTGTGGTTATTGTATCAACATGGTTCAGTATTCCTGTGCTACGCGAAGAAGAAATATATATTAGATATGGACTAGACGATAGTCCTCCTGTTATGACTGATGTATCAACAGTAAAAGGAGACGTGTCCCCAAGTCCCGAAAAAACACCTTTCGCTTTACCGTCTTTAGACGGGTCGTATTTGCGGGACTTATAAAATACAAAAATCCAATCATAAGTCGCAGCGCTTATTCTACCTTTATCCTCTCTTATTTTGGCGTTGCTTATATCAATCCATCTACCAATTTGAGGTACGAACAGTTCGTCCCCATTAATAAATGTAGTCCTATGAACACCAATATTATATAAGACACATTCGTCAGAACTAATTGGAAACGCATCGAACTTGTGCGTTTCTCTAAATGTTATATCGTCTAACAGCAATTTAAACTCGTCATAAGACATATTTCTCACCACAACTTTGAACTTCGATGTATAACGCTCCCGTTCAAAGGATTTTTAAGCTCAGGCACTCCCATTTTGATTTCAATAGTATCTCTGTCAACGTCGTTTGGAATAAGAATATGTTGAGCATCGTCGTGTACATGGCCATATCTGGACTCTTTCGGCGTATAGTGCCAAGAATTGTTTTGATAGTAAGTGCTTGAATATCTGTCGATTTTGGTATACTCAACATCAGTACCACCTATAATTTCCTTTGCTACGGCATCGACAGCATCATAATATGAGCTATCGGGACTACCCTGTCCTCTAAAGCCCATAATGCTCTTACTGGCTTCGTCGAAACAAACAGCGCTACGACACTGTTTGCTGTTCCATTGAAATTGAAAATTACCGCCCCTAACCTTAAGCGTATAATCATGTTTTTTGTCGTTATGTTTAAACGCAATCGCTGTAAAGGCATCTTGCATTATAGAAAATGCGCAGTTTGAAAAACTACCTTTCCCAATATCAAAACATGACACCCATTTGTGTTTTGTGATTGCCATTGTAAAATAGTCCATTGGGTCAATGGAAATTTCAATAACAGCATCAATCTTGGTGTTCTGCATAATTTTAGACAAGGCGATGTCAAACATATCGTCGTTCAAAAGCTGTGAAAAGAACTTTGACACTTTCATTCCAGTTCGACATACATCGCAATACTTAGAGTAAAGGCTTGGTACTCTCTGAATCTTATTATCAAGAATTTCCCTAGTCGAAAACTGTCTTACATGGAATCCATATACTGGAAACTCACTGACAAAATCCTCAATCAAAGTTTCCATTTCACGTTCTGTTTTGTTGACTTGGAATGTTTTCTTAACTGACAGATTGCGCCCCATTAAGAGATAAAGCCACTTCTTATTGGTTGCCCAATTCGTCAACATCTTTTTTACATAGTCCATTGGGATTTCCTCTGGCGAGGCATTATCCCATGTACCATGAGCAATCATTTTTCTTGCCATGTCAAAATCAACTTTTGACAGCATTTCTTCAATAATTGCTTTGTCAAAGTCTCCAGCGCCATTAATAACAATGGCGTCCTCTACACGTTCACACAGCTCTTTTTTATTGGGCTTCAGCATTGCCGCCGAAAAACAAAACCCGTCTTTTTGGAAAAGACGAATTGAGATAAATTCGTTTGTCTTTACGATTCTATCTTTTACTTCTGGTGTTACACGAAATTTGTGTCCACAATATATGCGCATGTGTGTGGTAAAACCACCGGGCACTCCCTCTAAACTGCCGAACTCTTTTGTAAGTTCATCCATACTTTTTACAGTCAAAACCATGCCGCTACGCAATGCGCCGGGCAACTGCCATTTATACAATATCATCAATCCTGCCTTTCTCTTAGTATACTTATATTATATCACACTTAGGATTGTTTTGTCAAATGTGACATAATACAATATTCTTCATAGTTTATCTTTGTGCGCTCTTTGCCTTTGAGATAGAAATAAAGGATATTGTCTTTTTCGATATACCCTCTATTAGCAATAGCATCACACTTCTGCCAGTCTTTAGAGGCGTTGAATGCTTCAACGAACTTCTCTCTTGAACCCAAAGAGTATTTATCTTTCACCAAAATAACCATCCTCCATAAGTGCGTTTACTATGCTTGAAATGGCTGATTCTTTTGTATCATCTTTCTCGTCGTAACAGTCGATGGGCCACACAGCGTACCCATCATCATTGTAAAAATATTCGAGCGGATTATCTTGTTCCATATAGATTGCAAATTGTTCATCTCCAAAATACAATCTATTAAGTACAAGACAAAGTTCATTTGCCCAATCTTCATTTGGCATAACAAACTCAATTTGAACCATCCCGTCATAGACTTGGCCTACGCCATACTTAGTAGTCATAGTGCCCTCTCAGACAAAAGTCTTTTACTTTGCCGTTGTTAAATCGGATATAATCACCATATGGCGTGATTTCTTCATCGTCAACGATAATATATCCACCATCAAACAGGCAATATAAATCTCCGTCATGCATGTGGCTCCAATCGACAAAATCTCCTAGGTTCTTAATCCATGAACCAAAGTGCGGCTTCATGTTAAAGTCTACAAGGCCAATTCCATCAGTATTGCCAGAGCCTACGATATCTTGGTCGGCAAACCGCGCAATTTCAACGGTTTTAGACATCATAATACTGCCAGCACTTTCACCGATAAGAATACCACCATTAGACGCAAATTTATTCAATATATTAAGCATACCATGTGTGCGCAACAGCCACTGAAAAAGGAATGTATTGCCACCACCAAGGATGATAACATCGTTGTTCATCAGTGAATCGACTTTTGTTTCATCCCATAAATAGCCAACGTCGAACATAGATATGTTTTCGTGATTGAATCCCATTTTTACAAGAGCGCGATATTCTCCTGTGGATGTAACACCATAAAAATTTGTAAATGACGGGATTACACAAATTTTAGGGTCACAATTTTTCGACTTTTCCATGATGAAATCATGTACCTTTTTATCCCCAAAGAAACTGCTAAACAGTATGAGGTTCATAAGAACGCCCCCTTTTTGTTATTATCAAAAATTGAAGCTGGGGCGGAGATTCCGCCCCAGCTTGTGATTCAGTTATAGCCTTGATTAGCTATAACGTGCGATTTCTGCGCGTGCCGCCGCCAGAGCTTTTTCAGCTTCTGCGGCCTTTGCCTTTGCGGCAGTCAGACGCGGGTCCTCTGCCGTCCAAATCGTAGAAAGACACTCGGTGAAGCAACGTCCCGTCATGTACTTGAGAGCTTCGGACAGGCGGTTACGGGTGGGAACAGCCTCAAACTCCTCAATCTTTACAACGTCACGGCTACCCTTGGTGCCTCCGCACACGGCAATCTTGTCCGTACCAACTTCGATGCCGTTGGACTTGCCGTTCATAAGATTGATAACGTCGTGATGGCCGTTATCGTCTGCCACGACAACATACTTGTCGCCGTTCTTGACGGTCAGAATCATAGCCACCTTGAGGTCGTTGTTCGTCTTAATCGTTCTTGCCATAGATGTTTGTCTCCTTGTTTAATAAAATTTATGTGAATATAACGGACACTAATTTGTGTTTCCCCATCCACTATATATATTATATCATAATGTCGGGGAGCCTGTCAAATAAAAACGATGTTATTTTTTATCTCCAAACATGGCAATCAGCAGAGCATCATCCGTATTAGGAGTATCAGGAAACGTACCGCTGGGAAACGAATCCAAATCTTCATCGTCTGTAAGGAGCTTCGACACGTTACCTTTTGCGCCGCCGCCCTTTTCTTCTTTTGTTCTTGTGGTAGATTTTACCACGAAAGGGAAATGCTTTTTATTTCCCTCGTCGTCCAGAATTTTCTCAATCATGTTGATTGTCTGGAACATATCTTTGACATTTACAATCTCTTTATCGGTATGATTGTGGATGTATCCACAAGAGAAATTCACGCCAGCAATGTCCCACTCTGGACAAATCTCACAGATATCTGTCCGAGAACCCGGAGTTTCTTTATATCCAAACGAACAGATATAGTCGATGAACTCACGGTTCTTACACTGATAAAAAACCGCATCAGTAGAACCCTGTCTGTCAATTTGGATTGCGAAATTGATTTCTCCAACCTTTGCTTTTAAAGGTTTCGCCGCTCTTCTTGCGCCGATACAGCCTTTTTCTTCCTGTGTCGTAAACAACACAGACGGAAGTTTATCTTTCTCACGTCCAGAAATGATTTTCAGAATAGTATAAATACCATTCCTATCATCTCCGCCGATACCCTCTGGCGACCAAATAAGCTCCTGCTTTGGGTCGTACAGAACAGTTTCGGGCGGTCTGTTGAATACTGTGTCCATGTGAGCACACAGAATAACGGGAACTGTGCCTTTTGCGAAAATATAGTCCTGTGTTACAATACAGTTATCTTCGCCATAAATCTTTGGAATCTGACGTCCAAGATATTCAACGAGGTCGCTTTCACGACATTCTACAATGAGCCTATACCCATCGAAGTTAAAACCTTTCATTTTTGCTCTCCTTTATCTCCTGCGGCCATTTCTTCTACGCCAAAGTCAACGCCACGAATATACTTCTCGAAAGTATCGTTCTTGATTTCACCGAGTGCGTCTCGATATTCGGTGTATTTGCTCATAAGCATATCAAGTTGTGGAGTTTTGGCGAAGAAGTAAATGAAACGATGTGGCTTTACGAGGTCTTTCCGAGTATGATTCAGTTTACACCCATTCAAGAGCAGAAAAGCCGCCATTTTCATACTCAAAATTTCCTTTTCGGGGCCATAATATGCTTCAAAATTCTTCTTACCCATATCATTTCCCTCTCTTAAACGATTTTGGAAATGTCGGGGTCGTCTTTGTTGAGCTTGCTTTTGGCCGGAGGAGTTGCCGGAGTTGAACAATTATGTGACGAATAACCACTTGTACCATAGTACGTTGTGCCGCCATATGTCGATGTTTTGGTTTTACAAAATCGCTTAACCTCAGACTCAATTTCTTTCTGGTCGTAATAACCATAAGAACTACGTTTCCATTGCCCGTCAAATCCGTCTACGGTTTTTATGCCGGGGTCAGAATATCCATATGCGATTCTGTTTTCCAAATCCATGTACCAAAGATGCAACGACGCTTCGCTTCCATCAGATGGTTTTGTGATTTCTCCAACCAACAACCAGTCTGTAACTTCACACAGCTTTTCAAAGTATGTAAAGTCTTTTTCTTCAAAAGCGTCATGCGCCGCGCCCAATGTATTACGAATCATACACTGAGCAAATATCGTACCGTAGTTTTTATCCTCACGGTATCCGATATACTGGTTGATTTCCTCATACTTCGAGGAGTTTTTGAGGTAATCCACTGTCTGTTCGACAAGGTTTGCCTCAATAACTTGGACTGTGCCCGCAACATCATCTACGATACAATCGCAAACGATAGTTGCTCTCTGTGTAAGAGCCAAAGCATATTTCGACAACTTATCGAAAACGGTATCGTCTACATAAACTGCTGGGTGGCTTGCGCCAGATAAAATTTTCATATTGAACTCCTATCTAAGTCTTACAAAACCGAAGAATCGAAAACGACTCTATTGGAATTTGTAAGGAGCTTTCCAGAAATCGGACATGCTGGGCAGGAGCCAATTACGATAGGCCCAGAAATGTCCATATTCATCTTGTGACGAATCAGAACCGTCTGATTTCTCGGGATATCATCGTAATGCTTCGCATTCTTAGCATTCGTATAGATAGTCCCCATGCTGTTCTTTGCGCCGTTGTTCTTCTTCACCCAAACGCTCGGAATATCACAGAACTCAGCAATAGTATGCTCAAGCATCGTGCGAACCTCAGTTGTAATTGCGTCGTTCTGATAATGCTGAGGATATTCTCGGCTAAAGATGAACATGTTATCCTTGATAGAACCATACACCATCTGACGCCAAGATTTACTATTCCAAGCGAACGGTTTACCCTTACCATCGAGGTCGTATGTGTATTCACGGTCAGACGCCATGAACGCAATCAAACTTCCCTCGTCGAACATATAACTCAGACTTCCAAGAGCGTATTCTCCATCATGCAGAGCATGACAAGAGTGCCAATCGTGTTTTGTTACACTGGCAGTCATAAAGTCCATGGGGTTGATGCTGATATGAGCGACAGAATGAACTTCTTTATTCTGGATGAACTTTGAAAGTTCAACATCAAACTCTTTATCATCGAAGAAACTGGAAAGATACCTAGATAGTTTCTCTCCGCTCTTTACCGGCCTATACTTTGTAAGCTGGTCGTGCGAACGGACAGTGTTACTCAAAAACTCTTGCGTGCTGAACATGTCGAGAATCGGAGCATACTTGATGAACTTGCGCTTGAAGTCACCAAGCATAGATTGGATAAGAACTTCATCCTTATCGGGACGCAGAGCGATGTGTATATCGTGAGAAATTGAGAACTGATGGCCGAACATAACATAATACGGCCACTTCTTTTCTGCCCAAGGCAGAAGCCACTTTCTTACCTGCTCTTTTGTCACAAAGATTGCCTTACTGCTACGCCGTGCGTTTTGAGTATTCCTGCAGTTGGCAACCTGATTCAAGAACAACGTAATTTCTTTTACAGGAGCTTTGTCAATCATTTCCTCAATGACTGCCTTTTCTCCGTCTTTTCCAACAACCTGTCGCGCCCTGTCAGCAATCGAAGTGAACGTTCTACCAACAAGACGTTTATCCTGTTTGCCCTCTAACACCATTTCACCATACTTTTCGAGAAAAACTCCTGCCGCGAACTGGTTGATGGCGAACGGAAGAATTTCCTTTTTCCATTCAGAAACAGCTGAATCTGAAGTTACATGGAAAGCATCCCACAGAAAATACAGAACTGAATAACCCTTGTCTGTGATTCTCCATGTTGCCAACGTAACACCGTTCTTATTCTTGAACGCATACTCGTTGGGTTTCAAATCCTTTCCAGAGAATGAAACAGCATCACTGTTACACAGACGCAACGAGTCCATGTAAGGACGGATGTTAGCACCACCATCGTTCCTATGATGCCAACCCCAGTTGACGATAAACACCTTGTTTCTGTTTTCATCCACATTGGCCGAAATAAAATCCCTGAAACACACTTCGAGCGTTTCGTCCGTGACTTCCATCTCAGGAAGATGATGGTTGTAAAGCACAACCAACGTATCGTCCTTGAAGAACTCACGACACACTGGCTCTAAGAGTTTTTCAGAGAATCGGTCATATTTTTCCGGTGTACCGTCCCATTCTCCTACGAGTCTTAAATCCATTTTTTGACCTCCAATAAGTTTCTCACCACATATATTATAACACAATCTACTCTACCGTGTCAAACAATTTCGCATGTTCAGCTACACGATTATCAGCGATAGAATAAATAGTATTATCCATCTCAATGCCAATAAAATGCCTATTAGTATTTAGACAAGCTACTGGTGTTGTACCACTCCCCATAAATGTATCTAATACAACCATTTCTGGATTTGTGTACAACTTAATTATATACTCAAATAATGCCACTGGTTTCTGTGTTGGATGAAGTCCTCTCTCTTGTTTAAACTCAAACACATTTGTGGGATAGCGTTGCCCTGTGTTTATGATTTCTTTGTCCTGTTTGTAAGCTATTTGTGTAGCTTCTCCGCCACTACGCTTGCTTTTCCAAACGTATGGTTTACCCTCAGACATTACAGGATTGTAGATGTTCTTCTTCTTATAAAAGACCATGATGTCCTCATACCTACGCATAGGTTGAGTTTTAGCTAGGTTAGGCGATGTTGCGTTCGGTTTTACCCAAACGCAACTATACCTATAAATATCTTGGTTTTTCACAATCACATTTGCTGAGAAAGGATTATTCCCAAACATGACTATTGTGCCATTATCTTTTATAATCCTTTTGTAATGTGTGAATAAACCGTCAATATCAATTTCGCACTCCCACTCACAATTTGTTGTATTGTAAGGCGGGTCAGTAAGAATCAAATCAATGCTACAATCCTCAATGTCTGGCAAAACTTTGAAACAATCTCCATTTACCAGACAATCGAGGAATCGCTCATTCATACATGTTTACCGTCCTTGACTTGATGAATCTATTATATCACAAAACCAAGAACTTGTCAAACATTTTTGACTGTCTCAACACACTTCAATTTATACACACTATTCAGTGTTGTAACAATGATATACCATCCATCAGCCGTTGAAACAATTTCAGTAACAGTAGACGTATGTAAAAACCTAGTATATTCTGGCACATATGGCAAAACAGCTCGTTTTCCAACTTCCAGCTCACCGATAATTACTTTACGTCCAATTCTTGCCAATGCTCTTTCATCTGTTTTTGCTGTACCGTCTACATTTGTGATTTCTACAATCTCATAGATGTCGTCTACAATAGGGAAAGTGTTACCACAGTTTTCGCAGTATGCTTTATACTCTGGGCCGCCAGCAACTGCTCCAATGAGATTCATAACGTTTAAAACTTCTTCATTTCTTTCGGTTCCTTGGGTATGATACCCACATACAGGGCAAATAAACTCTTTCATCGCATTACCGTCCTATTTCTTTTGTTATATTTGCCCTCCTCGTTTTTATATAACGAAACAGAAATAGGCTTAGAATAAGACTAAGCCTAATATTTGAACATACTTTTCGTCTTTACTCAACAACCACACAACCCCACGAGGACTCGAACCTCGTTCGACGATGGCATCTACCCCAAATGCTTTACGGCTGTGCTACGTTGAGTGTGGAGCATCAGACGGGACTTGAACCCGCAATATCCTGCTTGGAGGGCAGGTGCCCTACCAATTGAGCTACTGATGCATACCTATATTATACCACAATGTATCAGCTTTGTCAAATTCCCTTTGATTTTGACGGAGCGGTGTACATCACAAAAGCACGTCCGTCACATGAAATCGTTAGAGGTTCTTTATTCTTTATATGAACAGTATGGAGATACCATATAGGCATACTTCTCTCTTTATCTATGGGCTTTGTAACTACAAATCTGCTTCCATCTTTGTCCAAATGACAATTATACTCTCCATAATTCTTCTTGTCAACATCATCCAAAAGGATTTTGTTTAAATCATTATACTTCTCTATTAAAACAGCAAATTCTGAACCATAATATTCGTCTTTTTTACCACGAAATAATACCGACATATAAATCACTCCTTAAAATGGTGCGGGTGGCGGGATTTGAACCCGCACGACGTTTCCATCAAGAGGGCTTAAACCTCTTGTGTCTGCCAATTTCACCACACCCGCATATAAATTTAAGATTATGGTGTGCTGTTACGCCAAAGAAATATTGGTCATTTATGTCCAGCCCCGCCCTTGCAACCATCCCTGTACCAGATTCATCGCTTCTCCGTTGTACCTTATTTAACTGGCTTATCGGTACGCGGTTCTTGACTATCCGGTTTAAGATGCGCTTTTTCCCAACTCGGCTCTCCCTGTCGGTTCTGGCAGTTAGCGCGCATGAACTTGCCATGGTCACATGCGGAATATCATCACTCTTTAAACGATGGCTGCTTCTAAGCCTACGTCCCATAATCCTAAATGGCGTGCCAAGAGGGACTCGAACCCCCACTCTACTGCTTAGAAGGCAGTTGCATCATCCGATTATGCTATTGGCACAAGTTTGCGCCATTATTTTGGCGCATTTTTGATTCTGCTATGACGTTTTACAAAGTAACCAGCAAAGGTTATACCATCTTGTCCGATGGTAAGCGGTTCCAAACTTATAAGACTTGGATGGCCGATGGCCCAAAACCCTCTACGGTCGTATCTAGAAGTTATTTTTGAAAAGCATTGTTTACCATCTGTTATTGACCCGTATGGTTTCGCGTCAAATTCGGGATGCTCTGTATCTTTATAATAAAACTCAAAGCGCAAATCAGACATTGCCGCCTTATTTGCCCTACAATATTCCCTTACAATGTAATCAAAACTATATCTGCGTCCTACTACTAAATTCATCTTATTTCTCCAAATATGGTATAAACTTCATCCTATCGGCTATGAAAATGAATGGTTTTGTGCTAATAATTTGAAAATCATATAAACACCATTCAAATCCATCTTCACCATCTTCGTCGTTGGCAAAAGCTGATTCAAAATCATTCCCGAAATGTCCATGATATTGACGTATATCTACTGCCTCACCATCCATATCAACGCAGATTTTGTATCCATCTTCGATATATCTATCAAAAATTTCTTCCAATAAACAGCCTGTCTGCTCACTATACTCACGCGATAACCCGTTGTATTTTTCATCAATATCTAACATTCCATATTTTCTACCCATTGTTCACACCCTCAGATTACGAATATTTACAAGATGGTGTTCCCGGTGGGATTTGAACCCACAAAACTACGGTTCTTAGCCGCATATGTCTGCCAATTCCATCACGGGAACAAAATGTGGGCAGAGTTACCGCCCACGATTTATACTCATATTTTACAATAAAATGCGGATTTTATCAAGTGACAAAAACATCACTTTTGCCATATTCTGGCATTCCTACCAACTCAGTAGGAAATAGATACACCAAACAAGAAAATTTAGTAATCACATCCCCAAAAATATTGTAACCAAATTGTAATAATTGTGTCTAAAATCACACACCTGTTTTCGAACCTTTTTTGTGTAAAAAACGATGTTTTCGAGCTGTTTTTGTGTAAATTTTGCCTGTTTTGAGCTGTTTTTACGTCAAATTTTGCCACTTATTTTTGATGCTAAAAACCATGGTAAAAACGAGAAATTTTGTGTAACATAATCCAACAGGTGTGTGATTTTTATTAGACACTTTCGTTTTCCACTGTATATATTATACCATGACGAACAGTGAATTGTCAAATAAAACCGTTATTTTATGTAGTAACAAAAATAGGGTTTATCACTCAAAATCCTTCACTTTAACTTTCACAATGACTCTTTTACCAGTTCTATCTTTTAACTCAACCATCGGACGCCCAACAACACCTTCCATATTTGCCGTACCAATGGTAGATTTTGGATGTGTTTTTACAAAATCAACAGCGTCTTGAAGTGTGCCAATAAGGACAATCGGAACGACATCAATTCCAAAAGCCCTAGCGATATCTTCAACCGACTCTCTTTTGAGCCATATATTACCAATTAATACATCAAACAGAATAAAAGACACGTCTTTTCTATATGATTCCCCGCGTTGAATCTTTGCGCCGTATCCCTCACCATAAAGAATCACTTCGGTTTCGCCAAATTTTTGTTCAAACAACTGCTCGGTATCATTGCTACCAAACAGTTCAATCAGCTTATTCATAAGGTGTGATGGTATAGATGCTCGCTCTGTTCTTCCTCCATACCATACTTTATGGCCGTCCCATCTAATCTGTATATTTGTTCCATCAATTTTCTCGCTAAACTGCCAAGGTAAATCCTTAAGAAACTCAACGGTTTCGTTTCGGAAGTCTCCCTCTATTAGTTTTTTACTTCCATCTTCGCGTCGATTGAATAATGTTTCAATCTTTATATATTCTCTCATGTTTCGTTCTCCTTTGTACAGTCTAAAAACACCAAATCATCGGCATATGGCAGAGTTTTCACCCAATTGATGAATCTCTCCCATTCCACCAACTTGTGCCCTTTACGTTGACGCACAATTGAATAAAGATTCTCATAATTCATAGTTACAGTACGCCGCTGAATCCATGATTCTGGAAGAATACGAATCAATTCTTTCCAGTATCGCTTGTCTTTGGTTACAAGATATTTGTCCCTTAACATATTACAGACACTTAAAATATCCGTCCAAGCATCATTTATAGTGAACGACGATTCCCCACCGTGCGTGATATTTGTGGTGCTAAGTTCCAAATAATTGTTATAATCGTCAAATTCAAAACATGACAAGGTGATTGGTTTTGACATAATGCGATGCATGGTGCTAGTGCTGTTGGCTGTTGTGCCTATTTTGTAGGTATCAAATTCCTTCCACCAATACAACGGCGCACTTATATCCACACTCACCATAATTTGACGCATAAATTTTCTATGTTCAGAACCGCCACAAATAAGACGCTTCATCAAGTCTAAGTCATTATCCCCAATAACAACTTTTCCGTCTGTATCAAGCCAGCTATCGCTTTTAACGTGTGATTCAAGAGGATTTCTCATTCCACGAATTGCGTGTTCAAAACCCCAAACATCTGTATTGCTAAAATCCATTACCAAACTACCTCGTCTATATCGTTATCTCGCAAAAACTGATTTGCTAGCCTAAAATGATTACATCCAAAGAATCCATTATATGCTGAAAATGGGCTTGGATGCGCCGCTTCAAGCACAAAATGACGCTCATTTGTTATAAGATTGTGCTTATCTTTCGCATTTTTTCCCCATAACATAAACACTTTTGGAGAGTTATCAGCATTTAAAAGTGAAATCACTTCATTTGTGAATCTTTCCCAACCTCTACCAAAGTGAGAAGCTGGTTTCCCCTGTCTTACCGTTAAAGTAGTATTGAGCAGAAAAACACCTTGTTGCGCCCACGGTGTTAAATCACCGTTCTTTAGACAATGTTCACCATATTCATTATCAATTTCTTGATAAATATTCCGCAAAGATGGCGGTATTACGCAATGCGGTTTCACAGAAAACGCCAAACCCATTGCGGTATTTGGCGTGTGGTAAGGGTCTTGCCCCAAGACAACAACCTTTATTTTCTCAAAAGGTGTTATCTTAAAAGCATTAAATATTTCCTCTGGCGGTGGATATATTGTTTGTGTTTTGTACTCCTGTGACAAAAATCTTCTAAGATTCTGATAATACTCTTTCTCGGTTTCAGAATCAAAAAATTCTTGCCAACTGTTTCCAACATCAACCAACGTCTCCACCAGTTACCGTGTATGTCTCTACGCCAGACGCTTCAAGTGCTTCTTCGATGTTGTCTAAAACATCATCCATGTCAATATCTTCTTCAATTTCAACTACAAAACGATACATACACTTCAGTCCCTTTCGCGCCTCATAAGCACTATAAAAATTTCAAAAATAAAAAGTATAATTGCTACTCCCCAAAACGGGAGCGGAGAAAATGCTGGTACAAAGAAAGCGTTCCAAGCAAGGCATATGAGCCAAGAGAAAAACGCCGATACCCCAAAATAAAATGCCAATACAAGTGCTATAATAAATAACACAGCAAAAAATATTAGTATAGATTCCATTAGCTCACCCTTCTAAATCTTTCGGATTTCTACTTTTACCTTTATCTTTTACGAGCTTCCCATCTACTATATTATACCGCCAATACCAAGTTGTGTCAAGTATGTGGGTAGCTATGACATACTGTACTTCCCCACCAATATGGTAGATTAGTACAGCACGTTCACCACGAGGGAGTTTTACATCTTCAATTTTCATCAATCAATGATAAAATCTTTCAGTGGTTCATACAAAGACGGGTCGCACTTAATCCACTTCTCCGGCCACTCGCACAAAGCCAGAGTAAAACCAAGTAGACTTTTTGCGTTTACACGGAACTCTGTTCCATCTTCGTTGGCCTGATTCAGCAGGAACACATCACCGTCAGACTTATCAATGACGCCCATGATTCCTGTAATATCGCTTTTTGTGTCTACACGAACTTTATACTTCGTCATATTATACCTCATTTAATTCAAACATAATGTAAAATGGGCACTTGATATATTTCTTTTCAAATTCGTCCATAGAACGAGTCTCAACTTTGCTCTCTACGTTATGGAAAACAAAATTAAACCCATTGTTTTCAAACATAACATAATGGAATGAATGGCCTGTAAAATAATAAATAATTCCGAACCTTGGAATATTTGCCGAGCGGTATCTCCGCATAACTCTCATTTTACAGTCCACATATTTAGAGTTATACTTCTCCTTTAAATGATGTAACATGTCAAAAACAGAAGTACCAAGAATACCTTTAAGGTCAACCGTTTTCTCAAACGAGTTTAAAGTTTCAGATGCTACTTTTACAAAATCTTTGTCATTGAAAATCAGTCGCGTCAAATTGTAAAAAGCAATCCATCCGCATCCATTGTATGAAGATGGAAACTTTCCGTACTTCCAATCGCATCTGGACTGATATTCAATGAACCCTGTCGTTTCTATAAAGTTCACGAGCTTACACCCCATCCATCTACCGGCCCGAACGTCAACTGCTCAGAAATCGTCTCAAAGTGCCTTTCGCGCACTCTTTGGCCGCAAAAAGGACAATAAAATTGGACTTTTATGATGTGTTCACAACTAGGACATTTTTGCCATTTTTGGGGCAAAAACGCGCATTTTTTGGGCTTTTCGGGCTGATTTTTCGCAAAAAGTGCCTTTAAAAACACCTTAATTTTCACCAGTTCATTTTCGTCCAATTTTTCATCTGAATTTGCGTTCAGTTGTTCAATTTTCTGAAAATAGTCGTCCAACTCAAATTCTGTTACCACTCAACCACTCCTATCTTTTAGAAAGTTTGAACTACCACGAATCTAAAGACTTCGTGGATTCCTACTTCATCGACTCTGCTTATTTCTAAGTCTTACTTAATCTCCATAGGCGTTAATTCCCGTAGTTCCTACGGTATTTTGATTTAACTTATTCTAATATTCTTAATCCTTCGTTTAGAATATTGATTGCTGCGTTTACATCTCTATCTAGATGTGTATTGCAATTAGGGCAATCCCATTCTCTAATATCTAAAGTTAGATTTTCCAACTTATATCCACAGCAACTACACATTCTACTTGAGGGATAGAAAGTATCAATCTTCACTAATTGCTTTCCATACCAATTAACTTTGTATTCTAACATTCTAACAAATTCAGACCAGCTACAATCACTTATTGCTTTAGCTAACTTACGATTTTTAACCATATTCTTAACTTTAAGTGTTTCTAAACAAATGATATCATTCTCTCCAATTAGTTTTGTACTTAATTTTTGTAGGTAGTCAGTTCTCTGATTAGTGATATGATTATAACATCTTGCTACTTTGATTCTTGCCTTGTTTCTATTAGAACTACCAATTGTCTTTCTTGATAGTTTTCTTTGAAGTTGAGCTAGTTTCTTTTCGCTTTTAGCAAGATATTTTGGATTAGAATACTTATTTCCGTTACTATCAATAGCAAAATCTTTAATTCCTAAATCTATTCCTACCGCAGAGCCTGTTAGTTCTTTTGGCTGAATATCAACATCGGTACAACAAATAGACACAAAATATTTTCCAGATGGATTTTTAGAGATTGTAGCATTAAGGATTCTTCCTTCTACAACTCTTGAAAATTTACATCTAACTTTACCGAGTTTTGGAAATTTTAAATATTTCGTATCTAAAACTTTAATAGAACTATTTGTATTTGTGCATCTATAACTATGCCTACTTGATTTCTTAGATTTGAATTTAGGAAACCCTGTTTGCTGTCCCTGTTTAATTCTTCTAAAAAAGTTTTTGTACGCTTTGTCTAAATCTTTTAAGGTTTGTTGCAATGCACAACTAGCAGATAGATTTAACCATTCCTTATCTTTTCCCTTTTTTAGATTTGTCAAGTCATTAGCACAAGCACAATAGTTCAAAGTTTCTTTGTTTTCTTGGTAGGCTTTGACCCTTTTATCAAGATAGTAATTGTAGATAAACCTACAATTACCAAAAGTTTGTTCAATTTGCTGTATTTGAATATTGTTAGGATATATTCGGAACTTATATGATTTTTCCACAATTACCTCCTTTCTTACAAAGTATTTTACTAATTTTTTCCCGGCTCATTCATCCGCTGAGCTAAAGACTCAGCGGTTTTCTGAGCCAAACATAATAAAACAGAGCCAATGGCATATATTGGCAGTATAACAAGAGAAATTTCTGGATATCTGTCTAGTCCAACAAGGATACAACCAAACATAAGTATACCAGAAAATGCCATAAGAAAATATTTCATAAATAACAAACCAATATATTTCTATTAGTATCCTTGAAGTTCTCCTCAAGAATTATTCTAACTTTATCCCATTCCAGTTTGTCTAGCCCACACCCAATCTTTGGGATTGCCAATGGCAACAAACATTCTGGGTCGAACACATCTAAGTTTTGTTTGAGAAACTCTATTCCACCATTGAGCGTCATATATGTTGGTTTCTCAAAATATCTTTTCTTAGTTACAATGTTGTGTATAATTCTCTTATCTTCTAACACAAGAGACATACAAGCAGGAACTTCTGTTTTAGAACCATCGAGGCGCGACTTGATATGATATCGACGTTCAAACTCTTTTGCTATACCAGCACCAAGAGTAAAATCAGCACTTACACAGTGAGCAAGCATAAAACGATTGGGTGTATCAAACAAATTCATTTTCTTTTCTACGATTTTCATATCAGACGCGCCTCCTATATAATAATGTATTGTATATATTATAACACAAATCATATAGTATGTCAACTAGGGACACACAATTATTTAATGTTTATAATCAGTTATAATATCGAAAAACTTGAAAGCGACATAAGCAAACAACGCGAAACATATACCAAAACAAACTATCAACATAATACTATCACCTAAATATCAAGAGGCAAGAAACTATGATATAAAAATTCTACACCCCTATATTCCTCGTCAATGTGATAATGCCCACAATACCACTTTTTGAATTGAAGCCCATCGTTACATAATGATTCAAACCACATTTCTGTCGATTTGTCCACTGTGTTTTGGTCGATTCCGGGAAGAAATGTATATTCTGGTATAGCAAAATATGGACATGTATGCGTTAAAACAATATCTACTTTATAATTATTGTTTCGTAGATTACGATACGCATTTTTCTTATTGCTATCCGTTGGTTGTTCATCCTCGAACCATATATAACGATGTCTCAAGCGATAGAATTTGTCTACTGAATATGCTCCACCACAACAAAACATCTTTTTGTCATTGATTGTATATACTTCTCCATCTTTTACAAAGAATATGTTCGGATATTTTTCCTCACAATACATATCTCCGCCCCACATCTTTTTGACGGTATATACGTCCGTGAGATTCTCATGGTTTGCGTCATGGTTCCCACGCAAACAAACAATTTTAGCATTGAGTTTTGAAAGATATTTCTTTTTCTCGTCGTCTAATCCATATCTTAGATGCCAGTTCAAACCAACATCACCAAGTATAAATATATAAAGTTCATCATCTGGATTTTGCTGTGAAATGAAAAACTTTATTTTGTCATACTGCCCATGACAGTCGCCAGTAACAAAATACTTTGTCATAACTACCTCATATACTCAGGCGTTCCTGTACTTAAATAGCTTTTCTATCTTTTTGGGACGATTTTGTAAGTTCTTATCTAGAGTTCTAACAACTTCTTTTTGCCATACACACTCAAAATCATCTGGTGCGTGTTCTTCGCTAATAAATACGATGTTATTTTTACTGATTTCTCTCATGTAATCCCAAAAATCATCGTAATCAATCTTGAACTCGCTCCCATATGCTGTCGTATTGGCATACGGTGGGTCGGCATATACTACGCTCCCGTTTGGGATAATGACATCCCTATAATCCATACTTATAAATGTGGCGTTTTGTAAACCAGCCATCTTTTTTATAAGTCCACGCTTTCCTGTTTGCGTATAGTTTCTGCCACTCTTATCGTCTCGTGCGTATCCGCCAAACCACTTTCCTCCGAAAGAGCAAGCGAATCCAACGAAACCAGACAGTGCCTTATCTTCGTCTAAGTTGTTTCTAATGTATTCGTATTGTTCTTTTGTAATTTCATCAGGCAATTCATAGCCGTTTTGTAGCGCCTTAAACATTTCTATAAGATACTCATGTTTATCATTTAATATCTTTGTATCAGCTTTTATTTTACTCTCAATTGAACATGCTCCACAAAATAAGCTGACGAATGTCGCCCCGCCCATTCCACTAATTTCATGGTTAATTATTTCAGAAATTCGGGTACTTATTAATTGCTTACCGCCCATATACTGCATTTTTACATCGTCCTTAAAATCAATCTTGTGAACTGTCACAAGGCTAAAGCCTTGTGGCTTCCTAGTCAATATCTCTAATGAAACAAGTTTATCTAGGCTATCTCCGTAGTTCCTACGGTTCTAATTCTCAAACCTTCGTTGAGTATATTTATTGCTGCATTTATATCTCTATCATGATGTGTACCACATTCTGGACAAGTCCATTCTCTTATATCTAATGTTTTCTTACCAGTATTGCAACCACAATGAGAACAAATTTGACTACTAGGATACCAAGTATCTATCTTGATAACTTCTCTACCATACCAATTAGCTTTGTATTCTAATTGTCTATCAAATTCACTCCAAGATGCATCTGCTATTGCTTTTGCTAATTTATGATTACCCATCATATTTTTTACTTTAAGATTTTCTAATACTATGATTTGGTTATCATCAATAATTTGTTTAGATACTTTATGTAAAAAATCTTTTCTTTGATTAGTAATCTTTTCATGTTTTTTAGCAACTTTGATTCTTGCTTTCTCTCTATTTTTACTTCCTTTTTTACATCTAGATAAGTCCTTTTGTAATTTACGCAATCTCTTTCCAGACTTCGTAAGATACTTAGGATTTGAAATCATTTCACCATCAGAAGTAATTGCAAATTCTTTAATACCTAAATCTATCCCTACTTTATTATCTGTTTCTGGTAGTTTAGTTTGTTCTTCACAATCTACTAATACAGATACGAAATATTTATTACTGGGTGTTTTAGAAATAGTAACAGACTTAATTAATCCCCAAAAATCTCTATGCTTTTTAACTCTTACTAATCCAATCTTAGGAAGTTTTATATATCTATCAGAAACATATATATTACCCCCTTGATTATTCGTAGTATAAGAGTGATGGTGATTTTTCTTAGACTTAAATTTAGGAAATCCTACTTCTGGTCTTTTGAAGAAATTATTATAAGCAGTTTGTAAATTCATTTGAGCATTAGCAAGTGCTAAAGAATCAACTTCTTTCAACCATTCAAATTCCTTTTTATATTGAGCAGGAGTATTATTAAGTTTTTGCTTTGTTTCATTATAATAATCAATCTTATCAGACAACATTTTATTATAGATAAATCTTACACATCCAAATGTTTTAGCAAAATATATTTCTTGTTCTTTATTTGGATATAGTCTATATTTATAAGCTTTTAACATAATAACCTCCTTTCTAATAATTATCCTTGATTCTCTATATATACCTTTAACGTTTCCAGTTACTCATACACAAGAAATCCCATCGTCTAAAGCCAATGTGATTTCTTGCTCCCTCCATTTAAAGTCGTATACTTATTTCTATAACCCATACAGTCTCCGTTACCATTCCCTTTAACATTCCTTTTACAAACCATATACCACATCTTCGGATTTGTGAATTTGTCGTCAAAATGTATACATCTGGTACATAATCCATCAAATTCGTATTCTGGACACTTAGAGATGGAAAAACTTTCAATCCCGTTTGGCAAAACTGTATTTTCAGCTATCCATCCATCGACTGGAATAAATTGTGAACTCCAAGAGCAGTTTCCACACGCTTTAGCGCAACTGAAACAGAGTTGGTCATTACTATACATATATGTCTCCCGCTCTCACCTTGTTACTATTATACCACAGAACAAAGGATTTGTCAAGTAGGAGACATATTCAACAATTACATGATTATTTGTTCATATTTATTGAGATACCAACTTTTTCTGCCATTATATTCCTTTACAGACAGCGAACGTGGGTTTACTTTTATAACATTATTGCGTACAACACGGCAAGATTCATAAACGTTCGGATAAACAAGAATTTCTGCTTTCTTTCCAGTCCCGATAGATAATGTTTCAAATGAATATGCCCAAACTTTACCAGTCTTTTTGCTGTTCAATTGCCTAACATCTAAGAGCAATAGTTTTGTTCTATCGGCTTCTTCATTCGTTCTGAAGTCGATATATCCAACATATTCTTGTTGCCACACGATTTTTTCAATGATAGAAAAATCACTGTTGTGTATGACTTGTAGATATTCTTCAACCTCTTTTAGTATTGCTTTCATATCTAAGTCAACATACTTTTTAGCTGTTTCACGGCTGTGTCTTTTGAAGATTCCCTCGAACACATCAGCACCATCAAACTTATCTTTTCCAATCATTTTTGATTTTCCAAATTGCTCATAGAATCTGTATACGTTTAATAAATATCTGGAATTTCCAAACTCTTTGAAGAAATCAAGTTTGATAAGTATTTCTATTTGCCTAGAGTTTATATACCTACTATCAAGTGAAGCCAATAAATCTATGAATCCATCATACTTCTCGTTTCTTAATCCAAACAAATATTCTGCTGTGTCTGGACTAAGATATTTAATAGATGCTATTCCTTTATATATGGCAAAATGTTCTTTATCCATATAATAGTTTGAACGAGAATGTCTAAATTGCGGCTGAAATATCCTTACTCCACGACGTTTTGCCATCTCATATACTACTTTGGTTTTATCTTCTTTATCTGACCACACGTTAAAACATGTTGCTATAAACTCTAGTGGATAATAATGCCTAAGCCACCCACAAGCGTAACCTATGAAAGAGTAACTATCAGAATGGTTCCAAGAGAACGCATAACGAGTGGCATCTAAGATACATTGTAGTATTGGTTCTATGATTCTCTGACAATCACTATCAGTAAGATGATATTTGTCTTTCGATGTTTTTATGAAACCATTTCTGATTTCTGGAAGTAACTGCTCAGTGCCCTTTTTCTTTGCTATCGCTTTTCTCGCTTTATCAGCCATGTTAAGATTGTATCCGCAAAACCTCATCAAGAATTTCATAATATCTTCTTGAATGATACAATAACCAAGTTCTGGTGCCAATAATCTATCTATCGCCTCAACGCCAGTCTCATTAAAAATTCCTGCGGATGCGTTTTCTCTGATAGATGCTCCACATGGACGAATTAGTGCGTTTCCAAAACTAAACAGCTTCAAATACGAAATGGATGGCATTTTTTCTTTTATAATTTTTATTGTTTCGTCAGAAAATAATTGACGCAACAACTGCCCACCAAAATCTGATTCATATTGGAATATACAAGAATTATCGTCTCTAATATCTTTCCATACAGCCCAATCATCCAAGTCTATATTGTCGGGATTGATTCTTTCTATTCCAGCCAACTTACATGTCTCATTTATAATACCCACGTTATCCACAATTTTGTTAATATAGTAGTTTTAATAATTTGAAATTATTTTGTTCAACTCAGATATTATATCGTCGCTATATAATATCCTATAAAAATCTATGCCATGCTCTTTCACAAGACGTTCTTTTTCTTTGTCTCTCTTTTGACACTCGATGAACTTATCAATCGTTTTGTGATAATACTCTACAAACATATAATGTTGTTGACCATCATACTCAATAATACAATTTAATTTCGGTAAATAAAAATCAACAAACATTTTTGTTCCTGATGGAGAAATAAGCCAGTCAAAGCCTTTATGAAGATTATATTCAATATTTTTATCTTTCAATATAGATTCAATAAGACACTCTGCTTGACTATTTCGATTAGAAGAAATATTTAATTCTTTAAGTATTTCTTCCCATCCACCATAATTATTTACAATCGTTTCACCATAGTTGCCGTATTTTCTATAAAGAGTAGATGAAGCGCTATCATATTTGTTTATAAACTGTTTTATATCATAAAACAATTCTTCTTTTGTTATATTCTTAGGATTTGTATTTTTTATACCAAGTTCTCTATACATAATCCCGTGGTTTCCAAAGTGGTTCCTTACGCTACTACTACTCACACCATATTTCTGGCATATATCCTTGGTTACTTTGCCCTCTTGTTTATAGGCATCATAAACCCTACTAATGATACATTCTTTGCTCGGCTCATTATAATATATATATTTTCTTCCATTATCAGATAATATTTTTTTTATTCCACCAAGCCTATGGCACATATGAGCATAGCTTATATTATACTTTGAAAACTTTTTCCACAAGTTTATGTCTATTCTGCCATTTTCATCATATATTCTTAAAATTTCATCTATACACTCTTTATCCTCTACCGTTTTATTCAATATTATCACTCCTTTCTTATAATATTATAATGCGACTATAACTACTATTGATAGGTCATTTCTGCCTACCTCTTTATATTTCTATAAAGTTCAGACTATATCATTTCAGCGGGGTTCTATAATGCAATTACTCACATTATAGTCGCGCTATGCGCGTTAGTCGTTGAGGCCGATATTATCTTGCCTGCTGATTGTCCAATCTTATACACTTTTACTACAACAAAGAATACAAAACTCTGTTGGTGTGGTATAAGCTCTAAGGAGTTTCCAGCATATAACCCGCTTTTACTAGGCCAAGATATTTAGCCTAAGCAGTCTAATTTCGTCCACCATCCGGCATCAAGCCCATACATGTCCAAAGATGAAACAGGATGGTCAGTTGTAGAAAGGGTAAACAATCCTATTTCTTCTTCTATGTTTCTTGTTGCGCAAAGTACGCCAGCGGGATGCGTACCAACTGATACAATCGTCCCAGCTATCAAGTCAACATATTCAAATATATCTGGATAATCTTTTTTTAGTTTGTCGTCAGCAAATTCTTCTTTTTTATCATTTATAGAAAGTCTCTTTTTGATGTCCCTCGCATCATCCAAAGAATAACCAAGCGCTTTACATACATAATCAATAGCACCACGAACGGCCACTGTACCAAAGGCGGCAATCTCTGATGATTTAATCAAGTCATTTGTCAATAAAAAATTTCTTGTTTTTGCTCTGTCGGGGTCATAATAGTCCGAATCTATATCAGCGTTGCTTTGTCTATCTGGGTTAGCAAATCTAAAGAAATTCAGATTGAATTTGATGCTGTCCATTTCGGTTATCCCAAGAAGATACGCTATCATACTTCCAGAAACAGAACCTCGTCCCGGACCAACAAACACTCCATTTTCATGTTCCCAGTTTCTAACATATGTTTGGAACAACATAAAATCTTCCATGTTTGTCTTATGATAGACTTCAAGCTCGGCATCCACCCTTTTCAAAAGTTCCTCTTTTGAATGATTTTTAAGAGCATATGGATGTGTTTCGACTGCCTTATAAACAGTTTCTTTAAAGGCTTTTTCAGAATCTTTATATAATTTTGGATATTTGGGCGAAGTATCCAACGCGAACTCTTCAACACTATCTCTGACAACACATGTGTTCGCTATTGCTTCTTTTACTGCTTCTTCATCTAATACGCCCTGTTTCCTATATGCCTCCAAAAGTTCGTCATATGTCTTAAAGGTTAAATCCCAACCATCTTCACCCTCGAAATAAACCTTCTTAGACTTTTGTAAAATAACTCTTGCTTTTGCTAATTTTTCGTTGAGCGAATGCGTATCAGTTCCAGCAATAAGCCTTACGCCAGTCTTATGCGATAAATCTTGTAGATACAAATTATATCTACACTGTTCGTCTACACAATGGTGTTGAATTTCAAAAAAGCATCTATCTCTATGTTTTGTGAAATATTCTATTACTCTTTGTTTTACTTCATCGGTTCCGTCATTTAATGGGCCACCCAAACAAGCACTTGTCAAGATTATGTTTTCGCTCAACGATTCCATTTCATCAAGCGTAATTCTTGGAGAGTAATAAAAATGGCCATCTTTTCTATTATTGGATATTGTAACCATACGATTTATTTCTTTAACGCCATCCCAATTCTTGGCAATTGCTATCATATGGTAGTTATCTCGAACCTTGTTATCTTTGTTTTCTGTCATATAAAGCTCAATGGCATGAACATATTTCATGCCAGAGGCTTCAATCAAAGACTTTTTAGTTGCCCAATTAAGTATATTGCCATGCTCGCTAAACGCCAGAGCCGACATTCCACACTTTTTCGCCATGTCAACATACATTTCTATTTTAGTTACAGAGTCAATATTCGTTGTACAGCTACTATAATCGCTATGTAGGTGATATATAAAGATATCTTTCATCATTTTTTAATTTCTCCAAGCACTTCTACCGTCTTATCTGGATACTTTATATTGCTCACCAGTCTACTCCTAACATCCTCTGGATATGTGATTGTACTTTTTCGTTCCCATTTATAAGAATAATCATGTTCTTTAGAATCTGAATACACTCGATAACTCTTTTTGTCGAAATACAGTTTAACTTCTTTATCAATAAGTCCTGTTTCTCTATCTTTGATACATCTTATTAATGTATTATACCCATCTGGGTCGTCCCACAGGATTTCGACACTAAAAGCTCTATTACAACATTTAAGAATATCACTTGAACCAGCAATATCGTCTCCACCAATTTCCTTTACGCCAGCGGCAAGTTTTCTACTGTGGGCAACCAAAGCAACTCTAACGGGAAAATTATTTGTAAATGTTTTTAGATTTATTACGAAATTCTTCTGCTTTTCGTATTTATCATCACCATATTCCTGCGAACAATCAACAGTCAGGAGAGAGTCAACAATGAAGTTCTTTACACCATATCGTTTGTAAGAATACTCCATTGCTTGTAAGATTGACTTCGAGTTTGTGTCAAATTCATTATTGTCGTTATACACATATACAGAGTCTCTATAAAACTCTTTAATTGCTTTAGCAGCTTGTTTTGATACGGCATATCCATTTGGACGTCCTTCGTTACTGTTGTCAAACTCCACTATATGTCTGCTAGATGCCAACGGCTTAATCACATTTCCGAGAAGAATACCGCTTGGTATTTCACCACTATATATGAACACCTTTTCTCCTGCTTCTAATGGAGCGGCAACAAACATTGTGTTAAGAATACTTGATTTACCATTACCAGATTTACCCGTCAATATTGTAAGTGAGTTTTCAAAACTTCCAGAAAATACTCTATCCATAGCAGAAAATCCACTTGATATTCTTGGCATATCTTGTAGTTGTACTTCTTCAACGTCCATCAAACGTTTAACTTGTGGGTTATCCTCAAGTTTAGCACTGGCAATCATGTCAATGACCGCCGATGGACCACATGCTACAAGCACATTATTGGCATCTACTTTTTTATAGTCTTTATTTTCGTCTAAATCTATATTTTTTACTACTTTTCTAAAGTAAGCCTCTACTTCTGCCTGTACTACATCATTTTTTGGTACTACTTTTGTTCTATAAACTCCAAGCCTTTGTACGCACTCTTTTATTGCGTCTTGTCCGGCTTTATCATCATCAAACCAAAGTATTATTTCTTTACATTTTTCAAGAACATCAAAATTGAAGTCAATCCAGTTTTTATCTCCCGCACCACCTGGAATTGAAACTGTATTTATATATCCTGCTTCTACACAAGCAAGTCTATCATTTAAGCCCTCGACTATAACAAGCGGTGTATCGTAGTTTATCCTATTTACACCATACAGCAAAGCACATACGCCAGCGTTTTGTTGCCAGAACCATTTTGCGCCTTTATCAGAGTTTCTGTGTGCGCTAGATACCCTATATTTAGTCTGTATAAGTTTACCTGTCGTATTATAAAACTGATAAGCGATATTACCATGAGAATCCTGTTTTACGTTACAAAGGTCTAATGTACTTTCTGATATTCCTCTTGATTTTAGATATTTTTCGGCAATACTTCTGTCGGTATTTACTTCATCTTTAGAGCATTTAAAGTCTTTGAAAACATCTTTATCTTCTTCGTCAAATTCAAAGTCACTTGGGTCATATTTCATACCGGCGACCATAAATAATTCTTCAACTGCTTCTAAAAATGATTTATTTTTATACTTCATACTGAAATCTATGTAATCCATAGTTAATCCAGTAGCGAAACATTTTAGACAATTTCCCTCTTTGAACCAATGAGCCGATGCTGTTCTTTCCTGTTTGAACGGCGATTTACACACCAATTTTTCTTTATCGACATCTTCAAGAGGAATCTCGTCGGCCATTAGTTCAAACGCGGTTGTGCCTAACATTTCCTTTGCTTGTTCTATTTTCTCTCTGCTTATCATACTTCATCCGTCCTTATTATATCACAAAGGTTGAAAAATGTCAAATTGTATCAGTAACACATGTATCTCTTGCCGAACACAAATACGAACAAAAGAAGTCGTTTTGTGTTTTTGGAAAATCTATTTCGTCATATATAAGTTTTATTGTATTTCTAATCCAATCATATGTTTCCTCTAAATCTTTTTCATTGAAACATATTTCTTGTGTTATATTCTCTTTGAATTGCTCAAAAACAAGTTTATAAGGATATTCTCCATACATTTCTTTCAATGCTATCGCATAGATATATAATTGTCTTGTATAATCGTGTAGTTCTTCCTTATTTTTGAATTTTCCCTTAGATTTATAATCAGTAACTATAAATCCGTTCTTATCTCTTGATACTTTATCAATATATCCGATAAACTTTCTAGGTTTATCCATAACGTCAATTGTAAATTCAAACTTTACTTCGGCCCCAATTATTTCTTCATCGGGATTATCTTTGATATTTACGAAATAGTCGTACCCTTTATTGAAATATGATTCATTTAAGTCAACATATTTGTTCGGTGGGGCTTCTTCAGTTACATTTGAGTAATAGTTGTCGTTATAATAACTTGCTAGTTCATATATTTCAAGCTCTCCTTTATTATATTTTTCAAATACTGAATGAGCAAATGTACCATACTGTGAAAAAAAGTTCTCTCGTTCACTCCTTTTCATTATATATGTGTAATACCACGCTCTCTTACATGTGTAAAACCCATTTAGCCTTGAAAACGACCAAACCATATCATCTATAATATCATGTCTTATTTCTTGTTCAAGTAGAATCATTTAATCACTCCTTTAAGGAGGCCGAGAAGCTGTTAAACCTCTCGGCCATATATTATCAACACATCTTAGAACGGCAAATCAGGCTGTTCACTGTCCAAATTATCATCTGTCGGCTTTGATGCCGCCGCAGTAGCGCTTGCCACAGTTTCAAAATCAAATACGGTTACGTTGTAGAAATATCTCGCGTTACCATTAGCATCAGTCTTATCACTTTTTTCATGTGTGATAGTACCAGAAACAATTTTGATTCTGTCTTTTTCCTTCAACGCTTTAGCACCAGCAAGAGCGTTTCCAACAAAAGTGGCTCTCCAAGAAGAATTAGCATACTTAGGACGTCCGTAATCGTCTACTTCTTTGAGCTTTCTACCTGTACTCAAATTACATGCTACAAACTTTTCATGGACTTCCGGCTCGAAAATTGTTGCGTAACTATCTTTAATCTGCAGACTCATAAATTATTTAACCTCTTTCAGTTCATTAATAATCGTATTTGCCACATCAACATCTTTTATTGATGTAAAGTTCTTACTTGTATGGTGCTTAGAAACAATAGCGTACAGGAGTTCCTTATCTACACCAGCTTCAATTTTATTCGCAAAGATTGAGTTAATTTCTCTAAGGGCTGAATCAATATCTGATTTTGGAGTTTCAACAGGAGTTGGTGCCTTTACGGGTTCTTTTGGCATTTCTCCCTCGCCAGTGTTAGCCCAATCAATTAATCTTTCTCCGTCTTTTTCATTAAGTACATCATATCTGCCCTCAAAAATGTGGGTGTTGTCTTTTGCCACAGTAGCGACATGAGTTTCTTGGTCGATGTTGAAAGTCGCGGTGTAGTTGTATTCAATATCCTTTTCCTGCTGTGAACCAACTCCAACCTTTTTTGGAATTTGCTTACCATTCTTATCTTCCATTACATAATCATCTTTACCACGAGAAGTAGCAATGATATGAATTGGAGACTGAAGAATCTTTTCCATCAGCGCCGCATGTCTTGGCTTTAACTTTCCCCAATTAGTGAATGAGTTGCCAGGCATCTTATCATGTACCTCATTCAGCCACTTCCATTCATGGCTAAGACTGTCGATGATAAGAATTTTGAAACCATTATCAACTGCCGCACTAATTGCCTCAATATAAGATTCTGATGTATAAGGTTCAGACAACTGTAAGTCGAAGAAATCAAATTCGTTAGCATAGTAACGAATACGCCCGTTCTCTGTGTCGATTGCCGCAATTCCTGCTCCACCAGCCTTGGCAAACATACCTGTTGCCAGTTTCAAAGCAGTATACGTTTTGCCGCTACCAGATGGGCCATTAAGAAGAACTTTTACCCAAATTTTCTCTCGTTTTGCTTTTTGAAAACTAAATCCTACTGCCATTATTATTACCTCGTATTATAAAATAAATTACTTACTCAAAAACTTATTAAGTTCCTCTTGCGCTTCTTCAAGCGCGGATACTGCTGACTTATATTTTTCAATCGCCTCTGCTTCCTTACGTCTTTGAGAGAATAATCTTGCTGTATCAATATCCTTTACAAGTCTTTCGACACGTTTCATTTTTACACATGCGTTCTTGTACCACTGTTTGATAGCTGAATCTTTTGCTCGATAGTATTTTTCCATACAACGTGCTTTCGCTATCTTCTTGCCCTCGTCAATAGAAAATTCATCACGAGGGTCACACTTTGCTTTTCCCACGAAACAATCGGGAATCAGCGTCGTCCAATTGCTGTTAAATCCGAAAAAACTTTCATCTGCTTCTCCAACCTGCCGGACAATAGCTTTATGAGCATCAAGCTCTGTGCCCTTTAGGATGGCAACAACAGTCCGCTTTTCGGGATTAACAATGTACTCTACTGCCATTCGTTTTGTCTCCTTGTTTTAGTCGTTTTTATATGTCAAGCGTTTTGACTGTGAAACTATTATACCACACTTCTTTCCGTTTGTCAACACCCTATTTGTGAACTTTCCGTGAACAATTTGTTAATATTTATTCACAATTCATTGTATCTCTCTTGCTCTGAACGTATTATAACACATCCGAATCCAAATGTCAACACCCCCCC